>JAAUYH010124756.1_pt1 | contig 26096 bp, 24 predicted proteins | sample 7278061 | NCBI WGS metagenome assembly JAAUYH01 (sample SAMN14350203, study PRJNA611818) | marine sediment metagenome | isolation source: surface marine sediment (0.6m) | place: French Polynesia: Moorea | collected 2018-08
CGGGTGGGAATAACATTTTTCAAACATTGTATGTTTATTGCTTAATCTCTTTCAACTCCGGAGACTAGGACGAGAGTTTGGACCGGCTCTCAAATCTCGGCCGATTGATCAAAAGAGTAGCGGCTGCCGGGCCCCGTCATGACGGAGTCCGGCCGGACCGGATCGCGGTCGCAGCAGCGCCTATTGTGCGCTGCCGCCGAAGCGCTCGACGAGGCTGTTGATGCCGGTGGTGAAGACCTGCTTGGCAAACAGGTCCATCATCGCCGCCTCGTCGCCGGACTCGCTGTCGAACAGGGTCCACCATTCGACGAAGCTCGCATTGATGGTGGTGACCGGGGTGACTCGGATGGTGGCGTGGTAGCTGCGGACCGGGAAAGGATGGGCCTGGAAGTCGTAGCTGTAGGAGCGGGCCACATCGTCTAGGTGCAGCAGCTTCTCGCGGATCGTCGGGCCGTCGTCGACGAGCTGGAAGTTGCGGATGCAGCCGACCGCGTCCGCCGGGAGGCCGTCCTCGATATGGCTGGTGGCGATCGCCGGATGCCAGTCCGGCAGGGCGTTGAAGTTGCGGATGGCGGCCCAGACGGCGTCGGCGTCGGCGGCGACCACTCCGCTGGCATAGGCTTTCGGCATGGCGTGTCTCCCTGGATGTGTTGCTGGTTGGCGGTTGGATCGGGGCCGGGTTGTCAGGTGCGGATGGCCTTGAAGGCGCGGGTGGTTTCGATCAGCGCCGTCTCCACGGGCAGGCGCTCCATGCTGCTGGCGCCATAGAATCCGTGGATGCCGGCGCAGTGGCCGAGAATGTGGCGGGCATCGTCGGGCGTGGCGATCGGGCCGCCATGGCAGAGGATCAGGATGTCGGAGCGGGCCTCGCGGCACGCCTCGGCGATGCGGTCGATGCGCTCCACACAGTCGTCCAATGACAGCGCCGTTTCGGCGCCGATGGCGCCGCCGGTGGTCAGGCCCATATGGGCGACCACGATGTCGGCGCCGGCCGTGGTGAGCGCGGCCCCCTCCTCCGGGGTGAAGGCGTAGGGCGTGGTCAGAAGGTCGCGCTCATGGGCCATGCGGATCATGTCGACCTCCAGGCCGAACCCCATGCCGGTCTCCTCCAGATTGGCGCGGAAGGTGCCGTCGATCAGGCCCACGGTGGGGAAGTTCTGCACCCCGGAGAAGCCGATGGCCTTCAGCCGGTCGAGGAACGGCCCCATGCGCACGAACGGGTCGGTGCCGTTGACTCCGGCCAGGACCGGCGTGTCGCCGGCCACCGGCAGGATCTCGTCGGCCATCTCCACCACGATCTCGTTGGCGTTGCCATAGGCCAGCAGCCCGGCCAGGGATCCGCGCCCGGCCATGCGGTAGCGCCCGGAATTGTAGATGACGATCAGGTCGATGCCGCCGGCGGCCTCGCATTTGGCCGACAGGCCGGTGCCGGCGCCGCCGCCGATGATCGGCTCTCCGCGTGCGGCCATGGCCTGGAAGCGCTCCAACAGGGTGGCGCGGTCGATCCCGGGCATGGCGTCAGTCTCCCTCGGCGCTTGCGCTTGCGATGGATCGGAATTCAGCCACCAGCGCGTCGGCGAAGTCCGGATCGTTGATCCCCTCGGGCCGACGGATCAGCCGCCGGGACTCCGTCACCTCGACGGTCGCCTCCAGCGCGTCGAACAGGGCGCGGTCGGCCTCGGAATCGTGGAAGGGCTGGCCCTTGATGGCGATCGCCGAGACGCCGCCTTCGGGGATCAGGAAACGGACGGGGCCGGAGCAGGCGTTCAGCTTGGCCCCGATCCAGCGGCCGATCTCCGCGCATTCCTCCGGGCTGGTGCGCATCAGCGTGACCTGCGGGTTGTGGACATACAGGCGGCGGTCGGCATAGCGCTCCGGCACCGTGTCCCGTGCGCCGAAATTGACCATGTCCAGCGCGCCGCAGGAGCCGACATAGGGCACCCGCGTCGCGGCGATGACATCCAGCCGGTCCGGGCCGCAGGGGAAGACGCCGCCCGCCAGGAAGTCGCAGACCTCGGTGGTCGTCACGTCGATCACGCCGGTCACCAGGCCGGAGGACACCAGCTTCTCCATGGACCGGCCGCCGGTGCCGGTGGCATGGAACACCAGGCAGTCATAGTCGCCCTGGAGCCGGTCGACGATACGTTCCACGCAGGGCGTGGTGACGCCGAACATGGTCAGGCCGATGGCCGGGCGGTCCGGCACCGAGGGTTTCGGCACCTGACGCTGCATCATTCCGGCAAGGGCATGGGCGGCGTTGCCCAGCACCTGGCGGGAGATGGAATTGAGCCCCGCCACGTCGGTCACCGAGTACATCATGGCGATATCGCTGGCGCCGACGTAAGCGCCGACATTGCCGGATGCCACCGTCGACACCAGCACCTTGGGCACGCCGACCGGCAGCGCCTGCAGGGCCGGGCTGACCAGCGCCGTGCCGCCGGAGCCGCCGATCGCGATGACCCCGCCCAGGTCCTGCGCCGACCTGATGAACCCGACCAGCGCCTCGGCCATGGCGGCGACCCCGGCGCCCCGATCTCCCGTGCCCAGCACCGCATCGGCCCCCGCCGGGTGGTGGTCGGCCACCGCGCGGGGTGCGACATCGGCGCCGGCGCCATCGCTCAGCAGGCCGACGTCGACCAGCCGGACCGGCACACCGGCCCCGGCGATCAGGTCTCGGATATAGGCGGCCTCCGCGCCCTTGGTGTCGCAGGTCGCGACCACATAGGCGCACCGGCCGGCTGGCGATGCCATGGAACCGTTCCCTCCCGTCAACGGTGCAGGCGAACTATAGCGCCTGCAGCGTCCAGGGCGTCTACACCCATGGCGTTCCAGGGCAATCGAATGAGCCGACTGCCGTGCTCGAGCATCGGGCTTCGGTCGAGACACTGGCTGGCGAGACAGGGTCTTGAACACATCACGCCGATGAGGAGTGACGCGCTACTCAGCCCCTGACATTCTTGCATGGATCATGATTCGCGGCCGCGATCGGTTCGATCTCAGCCCGTTCTGATCCATGGACCTGGAGGAGACAGCGGATGCCATACGCCAGAAACGACTATTCCGCCGCAGAGGCGAAGAGGATGATTCAGGGTGCGACGAGCACAGACGGACCCAAGCCCCATGCCTCCATCCATGCCCGCAAGGGCGTATTGGTCGAGAACACCCAGTTCAGCAAGGCGGCCGCGATCCATCGGGTGCGCGATCCGGACGAGCCCGACAAGACATCCATGATCGTCGGAGATCAGGCCGTCACGGCACTGCGGGCGATCCTGAACCACGCCAGCTTTCAGCCACTGCTGGCGAAGTTGGACAAGGGCCATTTGTTATCGAAGGATTCCGGGGGCAATCTGGATCAGAACCAGGAGCGCAACCGCGTTGGCAGGTTCAAGGCCCTGCAGCAGGCCTGGGAGAACCCGACCACGGACCTGACGCAGCAGAAGATCGCCCAGTTGACCGGGCAGAATCGCCCGAGCACGCAGGGCATCACGACGGGGATGCGCAACGAATTCACCAATTATGGGTCGGTGTCGGTCAAGGCCAAGGTCAGGGTCAACAGTGTCCCGCAATTCACCGCGACGGAGACCCAGAGCACCGGCGGCATGATCACGTCCACCGGCTTCTCGACGCGGACGTTCTTCCTCAAGCTCAAGCTGAACCCGCACAGTCGGGACATCCCGTTGCTGCAGACCTTCTATCCAGTCAATACGGCCGGCGGCGGCGGCCATGTCGACTACACCCTCAACTGACGCCGGCCGTGCGGTTTGAGGGTCATTGGAGGCAGCAGCACGAGTGCGGCGTGTCCCAGTATCGTGTGTACCTGTCGAGCGCACTGGGAAAGCGGGAACGGCGTCCCCCTCTCTCGGCTAAGACGCACGAGACCGAGTGCCGCTGCGATCGGCCACGCGATTGCAATCCGCCTGTAAATCGATTGGGCCATGCTCCACCATGCGAGTCGCGCGAGTTGGATGCGGGGGCCAGAATGTCGGGGGAGCGCACGATGTCGAACATGCCGATGCTGGGGGCGGCGATCCCGGTGCAGGAGCTGGAGCAGCATGTTGACTGGCTGGTGGATGGCGGCCGTGACCTGGAACTCCAGAGCTTCCACAGCGCCGAGGTGCTGAACGGCGACTGGCAGCCATTGGCCAGGCGGGCGCGGGATCTGCTGGCCAACCATCAGGGGCGGCTGGGCATCCATGGACCATTCCCCGGCTTCACGATCGACACCGAGGATCCCGACATCCGGAGCGTGGTCCGCACGCGGCTGATGCAGGGGCTCGATGTCTGCGAAGAGCTCGGCGCGACCCAGATGGTGATCCACAGCCCCTACAAGAGCTGGGACCACGAACACCTGCTGAACGCCGAGGACGGCCCGGAGACGCGCGTCGACAATGTGCGCGCCTGCCTGAGCGAGGCGCTGATGCGCGCCGAGCGGCTGGGCGTCGAGCTGGTGCTGGAGAACGTCGAGGATCGCGACCCGTACGCGCGGGTGGACTTGGCGAAGCGCATCGACAGCCCGTCCCTGAAGGTGTCGATCGACACCGGCCATGCCTATTACGCCCATCGGATCGGCGACGCGCCGGCCGTCGATCGCTACGTACGGGCGGCGGGCGACATGCTGGCGCATGTGCACCTGCAGGACGCGGACGGCTTCGCCGACCGGCACTGGGCGCTGGGCGACGGTTCGATCCCCTGGTTCCCGATCTTCGAGGAGCTCGGCCGACTGTCCTCGAATCCGCGTCTGATCATCGAGCTGCGCGACAAATCCGGCCTCCGGCGCTCCGCCCGCTTCCTGGAGGCCATCGGGTTGGCGCGGTAGGCGCTGCGGTGCCGCCCCGTTTGGGCCGGCCTACGCCACGACGACCGGTCCGTAGAGCCAGACCAGCCAGCCGGCCCAGCACAGGAACGGGCCGAACGGCAGGCGGGAGGTGGCGGTCAGGTGGCGGCCGGTGAAGCGCAGCGTGAGGATCCAGACGAGGCCGGTGAGGGCGGCGAACAGGAGAATGGACGGCAGGCCCTGCCAGCCGGCCCAGCAACCCAGCGCCGCCAGCAGCTTGACGTCACCCCAGCCGAGGCCGTCGCGGTTCCGGACCCGGCGGTAGATCCAGGCGACACCGGCGAAGAACACGGCCCCGGCCAGTCCGCCGATGAGGTGATCGGCGATCGCCACCGGTTGCGCGAACCAGGCGACGGCCAGCCCGGCCGGGATCAGCGGCAGGGTCAGCGCGTCCGGCAAGAGGAAATGCCGCGCGTCGATCACCGCCAGGGCCAGCAGCGCCCAGCCGAACCCCGCGCCGGCCCAGGCGAGCCAGCCCGGCAGTACCGCGATCGACCAGGCGGCGACCGCCAGGGCCGCGATCTCGACACCGGGATACAGCCTCGAGACGGCCGCGCCGCATTGACGGCAGCGTCCGCGGCTGGCCAGCCAGCTGGCTAGCGGCACCAGATCGCGGGCCGCCAGCGTCGCACCGCAGGACGGGCAGCGCGACCGGCCGGCGACGACCGGCTCGCCCTTCGGAAGGCGCACGATCAGCAGACCGAGGAAGCTGCCGAACACCGGCGCGACCAACAGCAGGGCCAGCCAATGGAACTCTGACAGCACGGTCATTGCGATGAGGCGGTCATTGCGGTCTTCGGCGGAGCCATTCGGTCAAGCACATGCGGTCAACGGAATAGCCGTCCGTTCCGCCCGTTGTCGTTTCAGCCTAATGCATGGTGCGAATGTGAAGGGGAATTTCCGCGCCGAGACGAATACGATGCGCGGACGCTGCCGATACCAGGGGGAAAGTATCTGATTTAAAGCGGCTTTTTGCCGGACCTGGCCGCCGTATCCGGATCCGGCAATTACTCGCAACGGTGATGATCATTTTACCGTTTCGATCATACGGTTGTATATTTGCGGCCCGGTGTGACCCGGGCACCGTTGGCCGCGACCAGGAGGGGCGGTTGGGTAAATCTTCGCTTGCAGCAGACCGCGAGGCCATGGAACTGGCGCTTGGTCAGTCTTTGGTGGCTGCCGGCAAGCTTGACGAACGGTCTCTTGAGCGCGCCCGCCGGGTCGGCAGCGGCAACCGCCAGGGTCTGGCCCGGGTTCTGCCCAAGCTCGGCCTGGTCTCGGAGCGCGATCTGGCCGAGGCGCTGTCCCGCCAGGCCGGCATACCGCTGGTCGAATCCCGGGAGTTTCCCGCCCTGCCCGTGCTGGAAGGCAAGGTCAGCCTGCGCTTCCTGAAGGAGGCCCGGGTCCTGCCGCTGGCGGAGACCGAGGACTCCGTGCTCCTCGCCATGGCCGACCCGTTCGATGCCTATGCCATCGACGCCCTGCGGCTGGCCTCCGGGCGCCCGATCGAGCCGCGGGTCGCGGTGCAGTCGGAGATCGAGGCCGGCATCGACCGGCTCTATTCCAACGGCGCGGCCGGCGCGGCCGAACCGGCCGATGACAGCGGCGGAGACGAGTCCGTCGAATTCGACATCGAACAGCTGCAGGACATGGCCAGCGAGGCCCCGGTGATCCGCATGGTCAACCGGATGATCGAGCAGGCGGTGGAGGCCGGCGCGTCCGATATCCACCTGGAGCCGCGCGACGGCGGCCTGCGCGTGCGGGTCTCGGTCGACGGCGCCCTGCGTGAGGTGGACTCGCCGCCCAACCGGTATCGCGCCGCCATCGTCTCGCGCATCAAGATCCTGGCGCGGCTCAACATCGCCCAGCGGCAGCTGCCGCAGGACGGTCGCATCAAGATGGCGGTGCGCGGCATCCCGGTCGACCTGCGCGTCGCGACCCTGCCGACCGTGCACGGCGAGAGCGTGGTGATGCGGATCCTGGACCGCGACGCCGTCGCCCTGGATTTCAACACGCTCGGCATCGCCGGGCAGGACCTGGAGGATTGGCTGGGCGTGCTGGAGCGGCCGCACGGCCTGGTCCTGGTCACCGGCCCCACCGGCAGCGGCAAGACCACGACGCTCTATACCTCGCTGCTGCACATCAACACGCCGGAGAAGAAGGTCATCACCGTCGAGGACCCGGTGGAGTACCAGCTTCCGGACATCGTCCAGGCGGAGGTGAAGCCGCAGATCGGCCTCGACTTCGCGCGGCTGCTGCGCGCCCTGCTGCGCAACGCGCCCGACATCATGCTGGTCGGCGAGATTCGCGATCCGGAGACGGCCAAGACCGCGATCGAGTTCGCCCTGACCGGGCACCTGGTGCTGTCCACGGTGCACACCAACAGCGCCGCCGCCGCCATCCCACGCCTGTTGGATATGGGGGTGGAGGAATACCTGCTAGCCTCGACCATCAACGGTGCCGCCGGCCAGCGGCTGGTGCGCACCTTGTGCACCGCCTGCCGTGAGCCCTATGCGGCCACTTCGGAGATGATCTTGCGGCTCGGCCTCAGACGGTATTCCGACGCGCCGGAGATCGTGCTGTACCGGGCCAAGGGCTGTCCGGCCTGCGGCGGCACCGGCTATCAGGGCCGGACCAGCATCCTGGAGACGCTGGTCGTGAACGACACCATCCGCCGGCTGATTCTCGATCGTGCCGACGCCTCCGCGCTGCAGGAGGCCGGGGTCGAGAACGGCATGCGGGTGCTGTTCGACAACGGCATGGAGAAGGCGGTCGCCGGTGTGACCTCGATCGAGGAGGTCATGCAGGCGACCCGCGACAGCTAGCGATATGCCCCGCTTTCGCTACAAGGCCGTCACCGCGACCGGCGAGGTCGTCGAGGGCGAGATGGAGGCGGCCGCCCGGTCCGAGCTGATCGAGAGGCTGCGCAGCGATGGCGGCGTCCCGATCCGTGCCGACGAGATCGCCGGGCGCACCCAGGCGGCACGCAGGCGCAAGCTCTTCAGAGGCAGGTCCCGCCTGCGCGACGCCGAACTGGTGACCTTGACCCGCGAGCTGGCCACCCTGATGCAGGCCCGGCTGCCGCTGGACCGGGCGCTGGCGACGCTCGCCGACGTGACCGAGGACGGCCCGCGTGAGGCCTTCATGCGGCAGGTGCTGGACCGGGTGCGGTCGGGCGCCACCCTGGCCGACGCGCTGGACGAGTCGGGCCAGCCTCTGCCCGGCATCTTCACCGGCATGATCCGCGCCGGCGAGGCGGGCGGCCATCTGGAAGCGGTGCTGTCCCAGCTGGCCGACACGCTGGAGCATGCCCGCGCGCTGAAGGAGCATGTGGTCTCGGCGCTGATCTATCCGGCCTTCGTGCTGGTCACCGCGCTGGCCGCCCTGGTCCTGCTGCTGGTCGCTGTGCTGCCGGAGTTCCGTCCGCTGTTCGAGCAGTCCGGCGCCGAAATGCCGCTGTCCACCGAGCTGATGATCAGCGTCGGCGAGGGGTTGAGGGAGTACGGCGCGATCGTCGGACTGGTGCTGGCCTTGGGATTCCTGGTGCTGAAGCGCTGGGCGGAGCGACCGGCGGGGCGCCTCGCCTGGGACCGGCTGATGCTGCGACTGCCCTTGTTCCGCACCCTGGTGATCCGGCTTGAGACGGCCCGGTTCACCCGCACGCTCGCGACCCTGCTGGGCAACGGCCTGCCGCTGATGGAAGCCCTGCCGATCGCCATCGGCACCGTCGGCAATCGCGGCATGCGCCAGGCGCTGGGCGGGCTGGCGCCGCGGCTGAAGCGCGGTGAGCACCTGTCGGCCGCCCTAGAGGCCTGCGAGCCGGTGCCGCCATTGGCCGTGCGCATGATCCGGGTGGGCGAGGAAAGCGACCAGTTCGAGCAGATGCTGGTCAAGGTCGGGGGCATCTATGAAGACGAGGTCAAACGCGCCGTGCAACGCCTGCTGGCGCTGCTGGTCCCGGGTGTGACCCTGGGGCTGGGCGTGCTGGTCGCGGTGATCGTGGGGTCGATGATGTCGGCGATCCTCGGCGCCTACGACCTGCCGCTCTGACGGCGATGGCGGGACGGGCCCGTGCTCGGTTTCAGGAGGGCAAGATGAAGCGTGACGAACGTCGGTCGCGACAGGAAGCCGGCTTCACCCTGATGGAGCTGCTGGTGGTGCTCGCCATCATCGGCCTGCTGGCGGTGCTGGTGGCGCCACGGGTGATCCAGTACCTGGGCGGCGCCAAGGTGGACACGGCGACCATTCAGATCGACCGTCTGGCCGGGGTGCTGGACCTCTATCGGCTGGAGACCGGGTCCTACCCGTCCGAGGAGGAGGGGTTGGCCGTTCTGTTCGACCGGCCGGTCAATGCGACCAATTGGAACGGGCCGTACATCCGCAACAGGGATTCGCTGACCGATCCCTGGGGCAATCCCTACGGTTATCGCTATCCGGGAGAGCATGGCGAGTTCGACCTGTATTCCCTGGGTGCCGACGGACGCGAAGGCGGCGAAGGTGAGAACCAGGACATCACCAGCTGGTAGGCGCTCCGGCGGCGCCGGGTTCACGCTCGTCGAACTGCTGGTCGTCCTGTTGATCATGGGGCTGATCACGGCGATCGCCGTGCCCTATTTCGGGCGCCTGGCGCCACGGTTGGAGGCCAGGGCAGGCGCGCGCGAAGTCGTATCCCTGTTGCGCGACGCTCGCGGCCTGGCGATCCGCGACAACCGGGAGGTCGTGGTCGAGGTGGACCTGCAGGACCGGTCGATGGCGGTCGATGGCGGCCGGACCATGCAATTCGCGTCGGGCCTGGGCATCCGGCTGCTGACCGGAACGGCAGAGCTGATCGATGGCGGCAGCGGGCGGATCCGGTTCTATCCGGACGGCACCTCGACCGGCGGCCGGGTCACCGTCAGCGACGACGGCCGGGATTACGACGTCCGCATCGACTGGCTGACGGGACGCGTGGCCATCAATGGCTGACCGGCCGCAGACCAGGCCGCGCCGCGGCGAGCGGGGCTTTACCCTGATGGAGGTGCTGGTGGCGTTTGCCATCCTGACGGTGGCGCTGGGCGGGCTGATGCTGGCTTTCTCCAACGGGTTGCGGACCACCGATCGCGCGGTCACGATCTCCACGGCGACGCTGCAGGCGCAGTCGCTGATGGAACAGGTCGGCGCATCGATCCCGGTCCGCGAGGGTCGCAGCGCCGGCGTGCTCGAGAACGGGTCCCGCTGGCGCATCGCCATCGAACGCTACGACACCGGCGAGAGCGGTGCGGCGGCGGCGGTTCGTACGCTGTTCGCCTACCGGGTCGACGTGTCCGTGGAATGGGATAGCGGCCGGGCCGTCACGCTGACCAGCCTGCGGTTGGGTTCGGATGATGGCTGAAGCGGATCGCCGCACCCGGCAGGCGGGATTCACGCTGGTCGAATTGCTGGTCGTGGTGGCGCTGCTCGGGCTGATCTCGGTCGCGCTGTTCGGCGGAATCCGGTTCGGTGCCAGAAGCTGGGAGTCGGGCCACAGCCGGCTGGAAGAGGTCAACGAGGTCGAGGTCGCGCAGTCGGTGTTGCGGCGATTGCTGGGTCGGTCCCGGGCGGTGTCCCTGTTCACCGCCAGCCGCGATCGCGACGCGGCATCGTTCACCGGCCGCCAGGATGCGGTGTACTTTGCCGCACCGCTGCCGGCCCATCGCGGGATCGGCGGCGCCTACGGCTACGCCCTGGGGGTCCGGCGGGCCCGGGACGGCGGCCAACTGGTTCTGGCGTGGCGGCTGCAACGACCGGAGTCACCGCCATCGGCGGATGGGGATTTCGAGGACGAGACCGTGTTGTTGTCCAACATAGCCGGTGTTTCGCTGGTCTATTTCGGGTCCGAGGAACCGGGCCGCGCTCCGGTTTGGCGCGACAGCTGGGACGGCTCCGCCGGCCTGCCGCGGCTGGTCCGGATGACGGTCGCCTTTCCGCCCGACGACGGACGCTATTGGCCGCCGCTGACGATCGCGCCGGTCCTCGCCGGTCCGGCACAGGATGATCGGCGATGAGCGACGCTTCGGAGTTCGGCGCCGTGCCGTCGATCCGCTCCGTCCCGGCCGCGGTCGCGGGGTTCTTCCGCTGGTGGGGCCGGGAACTCGCCGGTTGCGTTCCGGCGCGCCTGCGATCGGCCCTGCGGAGCCGCTCGGGCACGCTTCTGCTTGGCCTCGAAGGCGACGACGCGGTGTTCCGGTTCCGCCGGCCGTCCGGAACGGCCGACATCGGCCGGGTCCCCTTTGATCCGGAGGCTCCGGCGACGGCCCGCGGCCAGGTCTCCCGTCTGGTTTCCAGGTTCCGGCGCCGATCCGGCCGGATCGTGCTGGAACTGGGAGAGGACCAGGTGCTTCGGCGGACCGTCGAACTGCCCCTGGCGGCCGGGGAGAACCTGCGCGAAGTGGTCTCGTTCGAGATGGATCGCTACACGCCCTTCGTCGCCGACGACGTGCTGTACGACGTTCGACCGCTCAGCGCGGATCCGGACGCGCAGATCCTGACGGCCGAGCTCGCGGTCGTGCACAAGGACCTCGCGGCGCGGCAGGAGGCCGTGGCTGCGGCCTGGGGTCTGCAGCCGGATTTCGTCGGTCTCGCCGATGCGTCCGGTTCCGACCCCTCGGAGAGCGGCTTCGTATTCCGGCGGCCGGAGGTGCGCCGGCGCGGCGTTGCCGGTCGGCTGGCGATCGCCCTGTGGATCTGCGCCGCGCTCATCGCCGGCGGTCTGATCGCGCTCCCCCTGCACCGCCAGCAGACCCTGCTCGCCGAGTTGGAGGCCCAGCTCGATACGCGCCGGGCCGAGGCTGCGGCGGTCGAGATCCTTCGCCAGCAGGTCGCGGAAACGGCCGGGGTCTCGGACCTGCTGGTCGATCGCAAGACCGCGCGGCCGGCGGCCGTGGCTCTGCTCAACGAGATCACCCGGCTGCTGCCCGACGACACCTGGCTGCTGCAGATGCGCATATTCGACGACCAGTTGACCCTGGCCGGATATTCGAAGGCGGCCTCGGCGCTCATCCCGCTTCTGGAGGCGTCGGACCTGTTGTCGGAGGTTCGGTTCGAAGCGCCCGTCACCCTGGACGGACGCATCGAGCTTGAACGCTTCAATCTTTCGGCCAGCATCGCCGTGGTGCCGGAGGAGGGCACATGATCCTTCCGGACTGGGTCGGGCGTCTGGCGGCCTTGGCGCTGCTGGCGATGACGGTGGCGGCGGTCCATCTGCTGGCCGTGGCGCCGCTCTATGACAGCTATCGCCGCAACGGCGAGGCGATCATCGAGACCCGCGACCTGCTGGCGCGCTTCGATCGGCAGGCGGCGGCCCGGTCGCGATTGGAGGACCAGTTGGCGGCGCTGCGCGAGCTCGTTGCCAGGCAGGGCCATTATCTGGACGGCACCACCTATGCGGTCGCCGCCGCGTCGCTGCAGGACAATGTGAAGGCAATCGTCGAGGCCCAGGGCGGTGAGGTGCAGAGCATCCAGACCATGCCATCGCCCGCCAATGACGACAGTGGTCGGGTGGCGATCCGGGTGCAGTCGCTGATGGTGGTGGAGTCGCTGCTCTATACCTTCCACCGGCTTGAGTCGGGGGCGCCCTACCTGTTCGTCGACAACCTGGAGATCCAGGGCAGGCTGAGCCGGCGGGCGCGGCTGGGCGAGGAGAACGACGAGGACACCGACCTGTTGGTGTGGTTCGATCTATACGGTTTTCTGCCGCCGGTGATGGAATGACCGGATGACGCGATCGAGCCTCTTCACCGGTCCTCTGCTGCCGGCACTCGTGTGCCTGGGGCTTGCCGCCGCGCTGTATCTCGAGCTTGAGCGGCCGACGGAGATGGCCGCCGGTCCGCTGTCGGGTGCGGTGTCGGACGAACGGCCGGCGGACGCACCGGTGCAGGCGCTGTTCGACCTGCCGCCCGTCGACGCCTTCTCGGAAATCGCAGATCGCCCGGTCTTCTCGCCATCCCGACGTCCGCCATCCTATCTCGACGAGGGGCCGGATGAGCGCGATGCCGCACCGGTGCGGCGCGAGGAGCTCGATGTCACGGTGGTGGGGATCATCACCGGACCGCGCGCACTGGCGCTGCTGCGGCCGGGCGCCGGCGATCGCCTGGTGCCGCTGGCGGAGGGCCAGCAGCTGGCCGGCTGGACGCTCACCGAGATCGAGCCGTTTCGTCTGGTCTTCCGGCGCGACGGCGACGAGCGGTCGATCGAGCTTGAGTACCGGGAGGACTGATGCGCTCCTCCGTTCCGACAAATTCGTGCACTGCGGCTAGAACACCGGGGTGTCTCAAGTTTTTGTATACGTTCGCGACCGCGCCTGCCTACCATTCGGGCGAGGAGCGTGCGTGAGGCGTCAACCGGCGACAACGACTAACGAGAACAGAATGGCTGGGGGTGGAGCGTCTCGGCGGCCGCCGCTGACGATCAAAGCCATCGTCTGTGGGCTGGCGGCCCTTCTGATCGGTGCAGGATGCACCGTGCTGGATGAGCGGCGCGACAGCCGGCCGCCCTTTGGTGGGACCGGCCTGACATCCTCGCCGGCCGATCGGACGGCGGGCACACCGACAAGCCTGACCGGCCTGCCGCAATCGGAAGCCGCCACGCCGGACAGTGGCTCCGCCCTGCGCGGGCCGGAGCTCTATCGCGGCACCGGCCAGTTGGTCCAGCCGCTTGTCGCTCCGGCGCCGGTGGCGGTGTCGGAGAACGGCGGCGTCACGCTCAACTTCGTCGATGCCGACATCCGTGACGTGGTCGCCGCGGTTCTCGGTGAGACGCTGGGGATGAACTACGAGATCGACCCGCGGGTGCAGGGTTCGGTCACCGTGCGCACCGCCAAGCCGGTGCCGCGCGACGCGGTCATCCCGACCCTGGAGGAGATCCTGGCCGCGCGCGGCGCGGCTCTGGTCCGCTCCGACACGCTGAACCGCGTCCTGCCCCTGGACGCTGCGGCGGCGACCATCAGCACTGCCGGATTCCGCACCGGTGGCGACCGGATCGACCAGGGGTTCGGCCTCTATTTCTTCCCGCTCGATTTCACCTTCGCGCAGTCCCTGCGCACTGCGCTCGAGCCCTTCGTGCCCCCGGGACGCGTGCTGCGGGCCGATGACGAGCGAAACCTGCTGATCTTCACGGGCACCTCGCAGGAGGCGCGGGACCTGGAGTCGCTGATCGCCGCGTTCGACATCGACCGCATGTCCGGCATGTCCTTCGGGCTCTACCCGGTCCGCTTCGCCGATCTGGACTCTCTGATCGTAGAGCTGCAAACGGTGTTCGGCGCGGAGCGTGAGGGGCTGTCAGCCGGCGTCGTCCGCTTTCTGCCGATCGAGCGCCTGAACGCCGTTCTGGCGGTGACCTCCCAGCCCGACTACCTGGACGACATCCAGACCTGGATCACCCGACTTGATCGCGGCGAGGAAGGCGTCGGGCGACGGATCTATGTCTATCGCGTGCAGAACGGGCGCGCGACCGACCTTGCGGACGTGCTGGGCCAGGTTTTCGATTCCTCGGGTGCGGCGCCCAGCCCGGCCGTCGATCGGCTGGCGCCGGGGCTTGAGCCCATCGAGCTGGCGACCGACCCCGGAGGCGAGGCCATAATCATCGATGAGTCGGCCGAGACCGGCAGCGGAACCCTCGGCGCCGGACCGCCGGGGGCGATCACCATCACCGGCGATCTCGGCGGCGGCATTCCGGCGTCCGGGGCCGCGACCGACGTCCGCATCGTCGCCGACACCCGCAACAACGCGCTGCTGGTCTGGGCGACTCCGACGGAATACCGGATGATCCTGTCCACCATCCGCGAGTTGGACGTCATTCCGCTGCAGACCCTGATCGAGGCCACCATCGTCGAGGTGACCCTGACCGACCTGCTGGAATACGGGCTGCAATGGTTCTTCCGCTCCGGCGACAGCAGCTTCACCTTCAGCTCCACCAGCTCCGCGACTCCGACGCCGTCCTTCCCCGGCTTCTCCTACGTGCTGTCGGGCACCGACGTGCAGGTGGTTCTGGATGCGTTGACCAGCATCACCGACGTCAAGGTGATCTCGTCGCCGCAATTGCTGGTGATCGACAACGAGGCTGCCCGGCTGCAGGTCGGCGACGAGGTGCCGATCGCGGTCCAGTCGTCGCAGTCGGTCACCGACCCCGACGCGCCCCTCGTCAGCACCATCGAATACCGTGACACCGGAGTCATTCTGGAGGTCACGCCGCGGGTCAACTCCGGTGGGCTGGTGGTGCTCGATATCCTGCAGGAGGTCAGCATCGTGTCCGAGAGTTCCGCGGACACGTTCGGCAATCCGATCATCTCGCAGCGTCGGATCGAAAGCACCGTCGCGGTGCAGGGCGGAGAGACGATCGCGCTGGGCGGCCTGATCCAGGACCAGCGCAGCGATGAAGTGATCGGCGTGCCGTTGCTCGCCGATATCCCGTTGCTCGGCAATCTGTTCAAGACCACCTCCGAACGCATCGACCGGACCGAGTTGCTGGTGCTGCTGACCCCGCGGGTCGTGCGTGATCTCCAGGACGCCCGGGACGTCACCCAGGAGCTGCGGGAGCGGTTGACCGGGCTGGAAGGGATCATCGACCCCGACTCGGAGGACGAGGGGTGATGCCGGGGCGTCGGCGACGGGCGCGCGTCCGGTCCCAGCGTGGCATCGCACTGGTCGCGGTGCTGTGGGGGCTGACGATCCTCTCGATCATCGCCGCCGCCTTCCTCGCCGACACGCGCGGCCAGAGCGTCGTGACCCGCAATCTGCTGGAGAACGCCAAGGCCCAGGCGCTGGCCGATGCCGGAATCTACCGCGCCATTGCCGGTATCCTGTCGATCGACCCGTCGATCGCCTGGCGCTCCGACGGTTCCCGGTATCAGATGGCGCTTGGCGAGGGCCAGGTGGTGATCACCGTCGTCGACGAGGGCGGCAAGGTCGATCTGAACCGGGCCCAGGACCGGCTGCTGAGCGGGCTGTTGCAGGTCTTCGGGGTGCCGGAGGAGCAAGCCCCGGCTCTGATCGACACGATCCGCGACTTCGCCGACCGCGACGACGATCCACGACCCTTCGGGGCGGAGGACGGCGACTATCTCGCCGCCGGGCTGGACTGGGGGTCGAAGGACGCGCCGTTCGAATCCGTGGAGGAACTGCAGCAGGTCCTCGGCATCTCGCGGCCACTCTATGACCGGCTGGCACCGTTCCTGACGGTCTATTCCGGCCGGGCGCAGATCAATCCGGTGGTGGCGCCGCGCGAGGTGCTGATGGCGATGCCGGGGCTCGGCGAGGAGCAGGTGAACGCCCTGCTCGCCCGCCGCGAGTCCGAAGACGGCACCCGGGTGCGCTCGGTCGGGACGGCCTTCACCATTCGGGCCGAGGCCGTCACCGACGGTGGCGGCCGGTTCATCCGCGAGGCCGTGGTCCAGCGCACCGCGGACCGGCGCGATCCCTATCTGATCCGCGAATGGCGTCAGCGCTGGGCCAGCCAGCCAGCGGCCGAGGTCGACGCCGGCTAGCCGGACCGGTCAGCAATTGCCGACCGGCACCCCGTTCACGAACGAGCAGTTGCCGTCGCTCATATAGGTCCCGAACGGGCCGCGATCGAGATCGCCCGAATAGTTCGGTGCACCGCCATAACCGCCGCCGCCGCCGATCTGGCCCTGCGGATAGGGATTGCCGGCGTAGCCCCAGACACCGGTGTTCGGATCCAGCCAGTAGTTGCCATTGGGGATGTAGTAGCCGGCGAGCCGGTCCAGCACGTAGAGATCCTGCGCCGTCATCAGGACGCCGTTGACGACGACGTAACGCTGCTGCGCGTCCGCGGGCGCGCTGCTGAGGGCGAGGCAAATCGCGAGCGCCGCCAGGCCGCGGCCGAGTGTCGTCCGGGTCAGGAAGGACATGGGTCGATAGCTCCTCTGCAGATCGATGCGGACGGCCGATCGGACCGGCGCCCGACACCTCCGGCGGATCCTGCCCGCTTGGACGGCTAGGAGACATGACGATGGTCACAGGCTGATCACCGCGCGCGGCCGCCGCGGCGAGTCCGTCGGAGTCGACACAGTGCATTTGACGGCAGCGCGGACTCCGCGGCGGCCCGCAGCCGCTCCACACCGCCGGGTGCGGCCCGGCCGCCTACTGGGCCGGGGTCGCCTCGACCTGTTCCTGGACGGCGTCGGCGATCGCCTCCGCGGCGGCGCCGGCCACCGCGGATTTGTCTTCGGCGTCCGTCTCCACCCTGACCGTCACGCCGCGATTGGCGAACTCGATGCCATTCTCCTCGAAGGCGTCGCGGATCCGCTGATAGGCCTCCTTGCGGATGGTGAACTGGGAGCCGGGCTTGGCCTTGAACTTGACCCCGAGGATCAGGGCGTTGTCCTCGATCCGCCGCACGCCCTGGGACTTCAGGGGTTCGAGGAAGCCGTCGGCGCAGAGCGGGTCCTCCAACAATTCCGCGCCGATGCGTTTCACGATCTTCTTGACCAGCCTGATATCGGTATCGTGCGGCACCCGGAATTCCAGCTTCATGATCACCCAGTCGCGGCTGTAGTTGGTCAAGGACTGCATCTGTCCGAAGGGCAGCGTGTGGACCGCGCCGCGATGGTGCCGAAGCTTCAGCGAGCGGATCGAGATGCTCTCCACGGTGCCGCGCAGTTCGCCAACCTCGATGTAGTCGCCGACGCTGAAGGCGTCATCGATGAGAAAGAAGACGCCGGCCACGATGTCGGTCACCAGCGACTGCGCGCCGAGGCCGATCGCCAGGCCGACCACGCCGGCGCCGGCGAGCAGCGGTCCGATCTCAATGCCCATCGAGGACAATACGATCAGCGCGATCATCACCAGCAGCACGACCATGATGAATTTCTGCAGCAGCGGCAGCAGCGTCGCGAGGCGCTTCGACTGCGCTGATGCGTCTTCCCGCGACGCCTCCACCAGCTTGCGGTCGACGGCGGTTCGGAACAACTGCCAGCCGATATAGCTCGCCAGTATGATGAAGGTGCTTTCGAAGACGACCCGGAAGGCAGCGGCGCTGGCGCCGGTCTGCGTGGTCGGATCGAAACCCCAGAGCCGTGCCGTCAGGCTGATGGCGATGATCACCAGGATGATCCACACGCCGCGCATCAGCTTGGTGAGGTCGACCGGGCGGGATATCTGCGGCGCAGGCGCCTCTCCGCCTTCCCCGTCGCCGGCGGTGGCCGTCACTGTAGCCGGTCCGCCTTCCGCGTCGCCGGCAGTGGCCGCCACAGCAGCCGGTTGCGGCGCCTCGGCGAAGAACCGCTGCAGCACGCGGCCAGCGAAGTAGCCGAGGACCGGGACCAGAACGACGATGACGAGACTGGCCATGGCCTGCGGCGTCACGTTTTCGTTGCCGCGGATCTCCGCATCGGTCGCGACAAACCAGAGCCCGACCACGTAGGCGGTGCCGGCGATCGGCCACAGCCCGGCGACCTGCGAGGCGTATGGCCCGTCTCCGAAGGTACGGGCCAGCGCGACGGCGACCGCCGCCCGGTTCGTCCAGATGAAGGCGATCAGCATGGCGCAGAAGGCGCCGCCCAGCAGCATGCCGGTGACCACCTGCGCGTCGCGTGGCAGTCCGAGGATGGCCAGCAGATTGACGATGAAGTTCAGCGCCAGCAGGGAGCCGAAGACCAGCACCACGATCCAGTGCAAGCGCGCCGCAGCGCGGTCCGAGAGCGGCACCAGCCGAAAGGACGGGATGCCCGGCGTCAGGACAGCGTTGGAGATCTTCGCCGCCAGCAGGGTCCCGGCGCAGGCGATCAACAGCGCCTCGAGCACCAATGGCGCCCGCGGTTCTCCACTCGGCGCCACGATCACGAAGAGCAGGGCGACCGCCAGGCAGAAGGCGCCGATTTCCAACAGGTCGATCACGATGAGCCCGACACACCGCGCAATGGACTGACCGACGCCGGTGCTCTCGTGGCTGATCAGGGCGCGGCAGGCGTTTCTGAGCGCCCGTCTGGTCACCAGCATGGCGATGGCGCCGATCAGGATGTGGCCGCCGAGGATCAGGGCGAGCCGGATCGGATTGCCGGGCCGGCCGTTGGCAGCGGGTGCGTAGAGCGCCTCCGACAGGGAAACCGGCAGTTCGCGAAAGGCTTGCCCGATATCGGCGACCCGCCGCTGGTGTTGTGCAAGCAGAGTCTCATCGTTCGCGGCTTGCTGGCCTTCGGCGACTTGGCGCATTACGGATTCGCGCAGCGCTGCACGCGCCTGGGCGTCGTCCAGCACCGCGAGGATCGCGTCGACCTGCTCCGGGCTCAGCGGTTTCGGCAACTGGTCCAGCATCTCTTGCAGGGTCGGAGCGGCGGCGGGCTCTTCCGATTGGGCGGCGGCCAACGGGAGCTGAGCCTTGGATTGCGGCGCGCCCAACAAAGCGATGAATGCGCAAAGCAGGGCGACAGCCAGCCCTCGCATTCGAAATTGCCAGACCACACTGTGCATCGTTCTGAACTCCCAACCGGCTCGCACCGAAGCTTCCGAGGCCGGATTGGACCACGATCGGTTCGCGGCCGGCAAGTCGGCTCCGTTTTTATTGAAGTTTAGATGCTTGGCGAGCGATGAAGGTCTCGCCAGCGCGGTCGCGGGCGGGCAGGCCATCCCGTTGGTGCGAACCTCGCGTGCCCCCGACCCGCGGAAGTCTGCGCGTCATCTCCGGAGCGGCCACGGCGGGTTGGCAAACCGCTTGAAAAATCCACGGACACGTGACCGTATTGCCGCGCTGCGACTGACTGCAGGGATTGACGATGGTGCGCAACCGGACGGCGCTTTGCTGGGCAATTGCGATGTCGGCGGTGCCGGTCACGTCGGCTTGGGCTGGCGGCGACCCGGATACCGGCGCGGAGATGGCGGATCGTCTGTGCGGGGAATGCCATGCCATCGCCTCGGGCCCGAGCCCGGTCGCCGACGCGCCGGCGTTCAGCGGGCTGGCGCGGAAATGGCCGATCGAATATCTCGCCGAGGCGCTGGCCGAGGGCATCGTCACCAGCCACCGGCCTGATGTGGAGATGCCGGAGTTCGTGCTCACGCCGGAGCAGATCGATGATCTGCTGGCCTATCTCGAATCCGTCCAGGAGTAATGCGGTCCGGAGGGTGCTAGACGCCCTCGACGACGATGAACCGGGCGCTGGCGGCTCCCTCGCGATGGGATTTCGCCTCCTGGTATTCCGGCGAGTTGTAACAGGCTTCCGCCTGCTCGAGGCTCGGGAATTCGACCACCACGACGCGGCGGGTCTCCGGCTCGCCCTCCAACGTGACCGTGCGACCACCGCGCGCCAGGAACCGCCCGCCATATCTGGCGATCGCCGCCGGCGAACGGTCGGTGTACTGGCGATACTGGTCCGGGTCCGTCACATCGACGGTCACAAGCATATAGGCGGCCAAATCATCCTCCCTCGGAAAGCCGGCAAGGCGGAACGGTCGGCACAGTCTGGCGCCACGCTTGCCCGCCTTCAACGGCCCTGGTGATCGGGTTGGCCAGGCCCGGCTATTCCGCGGGCGCCTGTCGCGCGGCATCTGTTTCCGCGTCGGCTCCGGCCGTCCGCCGCAGGGCCAGCAGGGCCGGAAGGGTGATCGTGACGGTCGTGCCGACATCCGGGGTGCTCTCGATCGACAAGGTGCCGCCGTGCAATTCCACCAGCGCCTTGGCAAGCGGCAGGCCAAGCCCGGTGCCCGGGTAGCGTCGGCGATGGGCCGGTTCCAGGCGCCGGAACGGCTCCAGCACCACAGGCAGGGCTTCGGCCGCGATCCCGATGCCGGTATCGGTTGCCGAGATGACGAAGGCGCCGTCCTCGGTTCGGCCGGACTGCATCGTCACGGAGCCGCCGCGCGGGGTGAACTTGATCGCGTTGGAGAGGATGTTGAGCAGGATCTGCTTGATCTTGGTCTCGTCGGCGAACAGAAGCGGCCACTGGTCGCAGCAATCGGACTTGATCACCAGATCGACGCCGCCCTCCTTCGCCGCAGGCAGGACAAGCTGGAAGCAGGCCTCGGTTGCCTGCCGCATGTTCACCGGCCGGCGCCAGAGCTCCATCTTGCCGGCCTCCACCCGGGACAGATCCAGGATGTCGCTGATCAGGTCGAGCAGGTGGCGGCCGCTGTCATGGATGTTCTTGGAGTATTCCAGGTATCGCGGCGTGCCGATCTTGCCCAGCAACTGGTTCATCATCACCTCGGAGAATCCGATGATGGCGTTGAGCGGTGTTCTCAACTCGTGGCTCATATTCGCCAGGAACTCGGATTTGGCGGCATTCGCCCGCACCGCCTCTTCCTGGGCGCGGATCAGCGCCGCCTCGTGATCCTTGAGCTCGGTGATGTCGATGTGGGAGGTCGCGGTGTGGCCGCGCCCGGTCTTGCGCGCGCTGCTCTTCAGCGACCGCCCGTTGGACAGTTGCTCCACCACGGTTGCCGGGGTCGCGGCGTGCAGCTTGAGCTGCTCCTCGATCCACGCCGCCAGCGTGCGCTCGCCATTGGCCACGTCCACCGGCGGGGCGCACTGGCGCAGGATGTCGACGCGCCGAGCGCCGCGGAACAGCTGGCCATCCGGCAGCGACAGGATGCGCCGGTAGTTCTCGTTCCACATCAGCAGCCGGTCGTCCTGGTCGAACAGCGCGAAGGCCTCGGAGGTGTCGGAGATCTCCAGCCAGTCGTCGCGCTCGGCATGGAATTGCGCCAGCCGGGCCTGATTGGCGAACCGGGTCCTGACGCTCTCGATGAACTGCTGGTGCACGATGTTGGCAGAGACCACCATCGCCATGGTCAGCACCAGCGCCATCAAGCCCAGCGCCAGGTAGGCGACGTCCCACTGAATGGCGAAATAGACGATGAACGGCGTGATGCTGGTGACGACGAAGGCGGCGGCGGCGCTGGGAATCGCCGCCAGGGTGGTCGCCGCGCCGGCCGCCATGCCGGCGATCACGATCATCAGAACCATCTGATAGGTGATCGGCGCGTACCAGAAGAAGCTCAGGCTGCTGGCCCACACGCAGCCGGACAGGAAGGCCCAGGCGGTTGCCCGCCGCGGGCCTCGCCGGCTGATCCGGCCGGTGGTGATCCGATGGCGGTAGCGGCGCCAGCGGCCGAGATGGATCAAGGCGAGGGCCCAGACCACGACCAGCCAGACGACGATGATCGATCGCGGCGCGAAGGCCCAGAACGTCATCGCCGTGACCAGTGAATTGGCCATGCTGACGGTCGAGATGACGGGAGTCTGGCGGATCAGCGCCGCCATCTGCTGGCGGCGAATCTCCTGCTCTTCCGGCAGTCCTGCCTGGACTGCGGATGGCTCGCCGGCACTTCCTTCCGGCACGGTGCCGCGCGCGGATCGCTTCTCGGCGTTGTCCGCGGCGGAGGCACCGATGTTCGCTTTCGTCTTCGCTGCCATCGTCCTGCTCACTGCTGCGGCAAGTCGTGGCGCCCCACTATCAGACTAATACTGATGGTCGCTATCGCGCAATAATTCTTCTTCACTGTGTTAATTCGTCACACCTTGTGCGCAACTTTTGGTAATGGAATTCTTCCTGCGGGTTCGCTTGATCTTATGGAATCCGCTTTGTTTGGTTAATGACGGCCGGTCAACTCTTGTCCTGACCGCGCCGGCACTGCGCAATCACCTCGTCCACGCTTGGCCCGACGCCGGAGAAGACCGCAGCGTGCGGACGCTGTATCGTGGCGGCCACCATCAAGGATTCCAAGGACCTCGCACCATGGCCTCTGCGCCCAGATCGCGAACCGGTGGTCGCATTCTCGTCGACCAGCTCAAGCTGAACGGCGTCGACCGCGTATTCGGTGTTCCGGGCGAGAGCTATCTGGCTGTCCTCGACGCCCTGCACGACGTTCCGGATATCCAGTTCGTCATCTGCAGACAGGAGGGCGGGGCCGCGATGATGGCCGAGGCCGACGGCAAGCTGACCGGGCGCCCCGGTATCTGCATGGTGACGCGCGGGCCGGGCGCGACGAATGCCAGCGCCGGCGTCCACATCGCGTATCAGGATTCGACCCCGATGATCCTGCTGATCGGTCAGGTGGCGCGCGGCATGCAGGAGCGCGAGGCGTTCCAGGAAATCGACTATCGCCGGATGTTCGGGCAGATGGCCAAATGGGTCGCCGAGATCGACGATCCGGCCCGGATTCCCGAATTCATCGCCCGCGCCTATGCCACCGCGATGCAGGGGCGGCCCGGACCGGTGGTGCTCTCCCTGCCCGAGGACATGCTGCGCGAGGCCGCCACGGTAGCGGATCTGGGGGCGGTGACCCCGGTGGAGACGGCCCCGCCGCCAGCTGCGATGGACGCGTTGGCACGGCGGCTGGGGGCGGCGGAGCGGCCTTTCGCCATTCTGGGCGGCGCCGGCTGGGATGCTGCGGCCTGCGACGAATTCCGCGGATTCGCGGAGCGGTTCGACCTGCCGGTCGGCAGCGCCTTCCGGTGTCAGGACTATTTCGACAACGGCCATCCGAACTATGCCGGCGACGTCGGCATCGGCATCAACCCGAAGCTCGCCGCCCGGATCGGCGAGGCCGATCTGATCCTCGCGGTGGGCGCGCGCCTCGGCGAGGCGACGACCGGCGGTTACACGCTGTTCGAGGCGCCGCGTCCGCGCCAGGCCCTGGTGCATGTACATCCCGGTGCCGAGGAGCTGGGGCGCGTCTATCAGGCCGATCTCCCGATCCATTCGGGAATGCCGGGCTTTGCCAAGGCGCTCGGCGGACTGGCGCCGGCGGGGCCGGTGCCCTGGTCCGACTGGACCCGGTCGGCCCGCGCCGATTTCGAGGAGGCCAACCAGCCGATCGCCTGCCCGGGGCCGGTGCAGATGGCGGAGATCGTCGCCTGGCTGAAGGCCCATCTGCCCGCCGACACCATCATCACCAACGGCGCCGGCAACTATTCCGGCTGGGTCCATCGCTTCTACCTGTTCCGGCAGTACGGCACCCAGCTCGGACCGACCTCCGGGTCGATGGGCTACGGCACGCCGGCCGCCGTGGCGGCGAAACTGCGCCATCCCGACCGCACCGTTGTCGCCTTTGCGGGCGATGGCTGTTTCCTGATGAACGGGCAGGAGCTGGCGACGGCGGTGCAGTACCAGGCGAACATCACCATCATCGTCGTGAACAACGGCATGTACGGCACCATCCGCATGCATCAGGAGCGCGACTTTCCTGAGCGCGTCACCGGCACCGAGCTGCGCAATCCCGACTTCGCGGCCCTGGCGCGGGCCTATGGCGCGTTCGGTGCGGCGGTCGAGGCGACGGAGCAATTCGCGCCCGCATTCCAGGAAGCCATGGCCTATGACGGTCCATCGCTGATCGAGCTGCGCATCGATCCAGAGGCGCTCTCCCCGCGGGCCAGCCTCAGTCAGATGCGCGCCGCCGGGCTGGCGGCCCGCGATGCCCGGGCCTGAGGACAAGGCCGGCCTGGCCTTCGATGGGCCGATCGGCGAGGGGGCGTCCCTGGCGCCGCTGTCGCTCGACGACGCCGATGAGCTGTTCGCTGTCGTCGACGCCAACCGGGATCATCTGCGACCGTGGATGCCCTGGGTCGGCGCGACCGTCTCGCCGGGCGACGTGCGCACCTTCATCCAGTCGACCATTGACCAGCGCGCCCGCAACGACGGTTATCAATGCGCCATCAGGCAGGACGGCGCCATTATCGGCGTGCTCGGGCATCATCGAATCGACTGGCCCAACCAATTGACGAGCCTCGGCTATTGGCTGTCTGCCGATCACCAGGGCAGGGGCATCATGACGCGTGCTTGCGGCGCGCTGATCGGTTTCGCGTTCGAGGCGCTGTTGTTGAACCGGGTCGAGATCTGGGCCGCCGTGAAGAACCGCAGAAGCATCGCGGTCATCGAGCGGCTTGGACTTGTCGAGGAGGGCGTGCGCCGGCAGGCAGAATGGGTGCATGACCGCTTCGTCGATCTGCGGTGCTTTTCGATCCTCCGCGAGGAGTGGGCTGAACAGCCGCCGTAGAAGCGGCTCCCCTGGGCCGGGCCTGCCCGTGTTTACGATTGCCATCGGCTCATGGTTAAGACGACAATGAACCGCCAAAATCGATAACAGGGAGGAAACTTAATGAGAAATCGGCTTCTCGCCGCCGTTGCCGGCGTCGCCATGCTGTCCTTTGCGGGCCCTGGGTTCGCCGGCATGGAAGAGGCGGAGCGGTGGATCGACGATGAGTTCCAGCCATCGACGCTGTCCCGCGAGGAACAGCTGGCGGAGATGGAATGGTTCATCAACGCGGCCCAGCCCTTCGTCGGCATGGAAATCAACGTGCTGTCGGAGACCATTCCGACCCACACCTATGAATCCCAGGTCCTGACGAGGGCCTTCGAGGAGATCACGGGCATCCGGGTGAACCACCAGCTGCTCGGTGAGGGCGAGGTGGTGCAGGCGGTTCAGACCCAGATGCAGACGCGCCGCAATCTCTATGACGCCTATGTCAACGATTCCGATCTGATCGGCACCCATTCGCGGCTGCAACTGGCGGTGAACCTGACCGACTGGATGGCCGGCGAGGGCGCGGACGTCACCAATCCGATGCTCGATACCGACGATTTCATGGGCATCTCCTTCACCACCGGGCCGGACGGCAAGATCTACCAGCTTCCCGACCAGCAATTCGCGAACCTTTACTGGTTCCGCTATGACTGGTTCCAGCGGCCGGACCTCCAGGCCCAGTTCAAGGACCTCTATGGCTACGATCTCGGCGTGCCGGTGAACTGGTCGGCCTATGAGGACATTGCCGAGTTCTTCTCCGTGCATGTACAGGAGATCGACGGCGTCCGGGTCTATGGCCACATGGATTACGGCAAGCGCGCCCCGGATCTCGGCTGGCGCATGACCGACGCCTGGCTGTCCATGGCCGGCGCCGGCAGCCAGGGCATCCCCAATGGCCGTCCGGTCGACGAATGGGGCATCCGCATGGAAGAGGATTCCTGCAATCCGGTCGGCGCCTCGGTGTCGCGCGGCGGAGCTGCCAACGGCCCGGCGGCGGTCTACGCGATCCGCAAATGGGATGAGTGGCTGCGTGAATACGCGCCTCCGGGTGCCGCCAGCTACGACTTCTACCAGTCGCTGCCGGCGCTCTCCCAGGGCAATGTCGCGCAGCAGATCTTCTGGTACACGGCGTTCACCGCCAACATGGTGGCCCCGCGGGAAGAGGGCAACAACACGGTCGACGAGGACGGCAACCCGCTGTGGCGGATGGCTCCCTCGCCGCACGGGCCCTACTGGGAGGAAGGCCAGAAGCTCGGCTATCAGGACGCCGGCTC
>JAAUYH010166901.1_pt1 | contig 26093 bp, 16 predicted proteins | sample 7278061 | NCBI WGS metagenome assembly JAAUYH01 (sample SAMN14350203, study PRJNA611818) | marine sediment metagenome | isolation source: surface marine sediment (0.6m) | place: French Polynesia: Moorea | collected 2018-08
CAAGTGTTTTTCTCCTCTTCCGGCATTTTCATACGCTATTTTCAGTCATTTTTACTACTCCACGAATATTTACGAAGAGATTATCTGCCAAGCAAGTTTATAATGGAATTTCTTAACTAATTTAGTTGTTGAGTCTCTAAACCCTTGTGGTTTTCCTTCTAATGCTAGTTCTTATATCCAGTTGAGGTGAGAAACCGAGGACAATTAGCTGAATAAATCCAACTGGTATTCATGTAGATATTAATCAGATCGATTTTCTCTGAGAGCTTAGATACATAATTTTCCTTAAATTAGAAGAACTGTGATGTGCAACTGGGTCGAAACCAGTGTGTTTCTGGATTATACGAGACCATTCTGCATCTTCCAATTGGCTTTCATTAGTCTACGATAATTAGCAAGTTTTCGAATTAGTTTTTACGGTCGCCAGTTGGTAGTACCTAAATATGATACGCTTTAGAACTCAGAAACCTGTATTCTGATACTATTAAGATCTAAAAATGTATAATAGAATTATTCATGGAGCACTTCGACTGTCAACAAGACTATGCAACGATAGAAAATGTCTCAAAAACAACTTGATTTATTTTTATAAAGCTCCAGAGATGCTCCTGAAAGCGAGAATCTATTCAAGAGGAAAAGAAATACAGCTGACGTCCAATGCTGCAGCATGGTTCAGCACTATATTTAAAACTGACTGGCAGGACGAATTCCTCACCGTTCAATCGTCTCAGACCTGTACGATTTTAAGTTTGCAATTGACTCTGTGCCAGTGCAGATATATTAAAAGAGGAGAAACGAAAATACGTGTTCTTGAAAAACGGAACATACGTACTTCGGATTACGTTCCTGTGCAAGTTGTTGAAAGAGTCCATAAAAATATAGAAGAAAGCGTAAGGATCGAGGACCAATATAATACAGCACACGTGTTTATGTAAGGGTAACAGTGCATGACGGGTCCATTCCTTGATATAGACGATGAACAATCGGCAGTGGGTACCATACTCACCGCTACCACAACTATGAGGGCAGCTTTCGTCTTGTTCGCGTTTGTGCTTTGCTTCGCACTTGGTTGCGCTGCTGCGGTACCGGGCAAGAAGCTCTCAGAGAGCCAGATTTGCGAGAAGGACTGTGTGTACAACCTCGGCTACGACCTGACCGGGTGGGAGTTGAAACAATGCAGACAGCACTGCTATGAATACTGCAACGACAAGACCGGCGCGCAGCAGAAGAGCCCTAACAATAATGCATGAATGTAACACACACCGAATAAAGCGATAACGACCCGGCAATATCTTGTCGTTCGTTTTCGATTCATTGTACTTCGTATCCTTTGTAACTTCTTTTCGCGGCATTCCTGCCGTTCCTACCGAACACTCCCTCTGTTTAACCTGCGCGTAAAGGAATGTCAACCGTTCTTGCGTTCTGCAAATACTGAAAAGTGCGAAGCGAAAATAGTACAGTGATTTCACGACGACGCCGTGCAGTCGCGAATCCGCATTCATGCGTTGCGTGGGAAAATCTTGCACGAGTAGGCAGACTGCCGCGATTGCTGTCTACTAACCGAAAAATGCAGTGAGCGGTAGACTAAGCCGGAGAGCCGCGGTTCTACAATTACGATGCCAAGAACTTCGGCAGAATCGAGCTGCAATTCTGTCTGCAAGCAAGTGAACAACTCTGACGAGGGTGGTTGATTGCCGTTCCTTCCACTCACAGTCGTGAACAATTTCTTCAACGAGAAATGAAGAAGAAATAACTGTTAGCTACGAAGCACGAGAAAATTACGCATGAGAACTCCGCCTGCATGATTATGTGCCGCACTCTCGCCGTAATGTATGGAGCTGCATGGTTACGCGAACGGTCTGCTCGACGTCGATCCAACTAATCATTCCGCTTCTCATCACGAGTTTGAGTGCACATATCCGGACAAGCAAGTCGAAGAGATCCATTTCACGGGGCCATATGCGCAGCACTGGGTGCAACTGTATAGTGGTTTCACTCTCTCCATTAATTCATGTTGTACTTGCAAGTCCACTACACAAATTTCACTCTCGTGCTTTGCCGCACTTTCGACAAGGACGATAACCACAAACGGGAGGGAGACGAACGCGGAGAAACAGGCTTTACATAATCATCATCAACACTACTGCTTCATGGGCGGCGCAGGGTTCGGCTCCAGCACCACCTTCGCCTTGACCACCGCGTCGACGCGTTTGCGCCTTTCTTCCGGCTTGTAGAACAGGAAATAGAACGCGACGCCCGCCGCCGTCCACGCCACCAACTGCGAATCCGGAAGTCAGTCATAAGCACACACGATTAAGGCGCCGATTCACTCACGCTCTGCTGCGCACGTCGGGATATCATTGCTCACCACACCACACCACCAAGCGAGGACCGAGTAAAAAATCCTCGCTCGCACGTCGCCGCACTGTAATGGCTCAAACACTAAATCACCACAACCGGCATGAACTTACGCTAGAACATCACCAGCTTCTGCTCATCCCCAAAAACTCATAGCAACGCCATCTGTTCGACGTTGTTCTCGAATCTTCCTCTATTACGAAAGCTCAGCATGGCCGTACAGTGGAACCTCTCAATTCTGTCACAAAGTGCTTATCCTCTTCGCAGCCATGGGAGACATAACCTCGCAATTACAAGATAAACCTTAAATTTACTGTTCTAGTACGGCAACACACAGAATCCTGCTCGCTCGCTCGCTCGCGATACGATTCACTGGTGGCCACCCACAAGTACAACACGCAAACTGCGATAACAACCTCGCGCGCAAGGGTGAAGCTACAAGTTATTTTCCCCCTTGGTTCTTAAGTTCATCTCTCGCCTGCAAGATGTGACGGTTCACGTAATCCTGATAAGTTTCGAGTCGAATCTCGCCCGAGCGGACCTTGGCGTAGAGCATGCCGTTGGGGTTGGGCCGCAAGATGCGCAGCGTGGGGTGAGGGTCTTCGCCGCGGCGCGTCCGGGGTCGGCGCGCGACCTTGATGGTGAGCGGCTCGAACGGGTTTTCCGGCAACATGGCGCGGTACCAATACTTGTCGCGGGTGCGCGGTCTCTCCGCCGTACCGCCGAACTCGAACGCTATGGACACCTTGGGTCCCTCGATGATCTCCTCGCTTTCAAGGTCCGTCATCTTCGCGCGGCCGGTGCACGCGACAGCCACCTGCCGACGGAGAGGAAGGTAGTAAGCTCGGAGATCGATCTACACACACAGTACACGTGTCAGATGTGCTTACACAAAGTGTGCCACTTGTTCTCGTCGGTAGGCATTTGCCCACTACTGTGCCAACCTCGAGCACCGATACAACACCGCTCGACCTCAATTCCGCGCCAACCTCGAAGGCGCGTCGAAACGTCGGTTCTTGCGTCGAATCGCGCCCCCTCAAGTGCGCACCGAACGCGGTTCGATACACGGCATCGACTCGTATTCGCATTGCTCACGATCCTCACGGCGCACGTGTGCAAGATGGCGGATCTCTCGCAAGTGTCGACGGCGGCGCTCATCGAGGAGATGGAGCGGCGGGTGGCGGCGGCGAAGCGGAAGCACCTCATCCTCGTCGGGCCGCCGGGGTCGGGCAAGGGCACGCAGGCGCCTGACCTGAAGGCCAAGTACTGCCTGTGCCACCTGGCGACGGGCGACATGCTGCGCGCGGCGGTGCGCGCGGGTACGCCGCTGGGCGTGGAGGCGAAGAAGGTGATGGACAGCGGGGGGCTGGTGAGCGACGAAATCGTGGTGGGGCTGATCCGCGAGAACCTGGCGTCTCCCGCGTGCGCGAAGGGCTTCCTGCTGGACGGCTTCCCGCGCACGGTGACGCAGGCGCAGAAGCTGGACTCCATGCTCGAGGAGTCGGGGATGAAAGGCGTGGACGCGGTGCTCAACTTCCAGATCGACGACGGGCTGCTGGTCAAGCGCATCACCGGCCGCCTCCTGCACCAGGCGTCCGGCCGCTCCTACCACACCGAGTTCAACCCCCCCAAGGTCCCCATGACCGACGACATCACCGGCGAGCCCCTCATGCGCCGCAGCGACGACAACGAGGAGACGCTGAAGAAACGATTGTCCGCTTTTCACCAGTCGACCAAGCCCGTGTTGGAGTATTATAAGAACGTCGGAATCCTCCATGCGATCGACGCCGCACAACCCATCGATAGCGTACGCGCGCAGGTCATGCGCGCCTGCGAAGGGAAGGGCGAAGCGAAGAAGATGGCGGCGTGAGGACGGCTGCGAACGTGTTTTGAATCGGATGCCATTGTATTGAGAACAGTGTTGTTGCAAACATTTTGTGTTAATTGCTCACCTAACAAATCAGAGTAAATACTTCGACTTCACTATCGCCTTCGCTTCGTCTCGTTTACAAACCAACAGACTCGTTGCCTGTTTGAAGTGTGGAAAATCGCTTCTTCTTCTGAATCCCTCTTCGTCGTCGCGGATAGAAGTACGGCTGCTTGCTGTAGCAGATGGGCTCGTGCTCCTCGTCCATGCGCGTGTGCTCCTGGCGCCCCGGCGGCGCCAGCTGTAGCATAGGCGCGTCGGGCTCGTCGTCCTTCTCTGCTAGCGGACCGTGAACAATGTTCAACTTGGGCCCCTTGGGCGTGGGAACGAACGTGCTCACCAGCACGCACCCGTTGTGCGTGCGCGACGGCATCGCGTCTTCGGCGGCGCGCTCGGGCGGGAGTGGTAGGTCGGCCTTGGCGTAGTTTTTGGCGGCCAGCTTGCGCAACGCTTCATCATGCTTCTTTTGCATGACCTGACGCCGCATCGCTTTGTAGGCCATCTTCACCTTGCTCCGTTTACTTTTCGCCATCGTGAATTTCGGCTGTACCCAAGCGCTCGAGGAAGGCTGCCAGATGGATAACTTGAGCCACAGGGAACGAAGTGACGCCCGCAGTGGACGACGGCCGGCGACCACAGGTGTACGACGTGTACAAGACAATAAAAAAAATAATTGATATCATTTATGCTAAACAGCTGACATCCGTTACAATGGAGTTACAGAAATATCGTTTTGTCACCTCAGTGCATTTGTTTTAGTAGACTTGGGCACGCTTTGTACCGTGCTAACCAAAGTTCAGCCACCACTCGCACAGGCACACACGCGAACAACATGGCGGAGAGCGAGCCGATAGTCGAACAGAAGGGGCTTCCGAAAGTGCCCATGCTGCCACCCGCGGTGGCGGTGCCCGTGGAGGGCGCATTGGGCGCGGTGGGCGGATTGGCGTCTGTCGGACTATCGCAAGTGGCGCGACGCGGGAGCCAGGTGACACAGGGCATGCGGCCGTGGCTCGAGTTCCTGGACTTCAGCGCGTTCGGCTTGGCGAGCGGCGGGACGAACGAGTACTTGTCTCGGTATCGCGCGAACCTGCAGTGGTTCTTCCTCAACTACATCATGGTTGGGCTGGGCATGGCCGCCGTGAGCGAAATCACGAAGCCCGTCTCCCTCATCGGCGCGCTGCTGCTGCTGTACGTGTACTTCCAATTGTTCGGCGCGAACGCGGAGGGGCAGGACGAGGTGCGCTTCCTGGGCTTGATGCTCTCCGTCACGGAACGCACGGGATTCATGCTGCTGCTCGGCATCCTGGTGTTCTATTGCGTCTCCTCCGGCATGGAAATATTCGTCGCTGTTGCGATGGGCACTTTGGTCATTTCTGTAGTGCATGGTTGCCTGCGCAGACCGCACCCCGACGCGGTCTCGGGCAATGACGACCCCTCGTCTGCCGCGTCGGACAATGTTTGAATAAACGTCTTGTAGTCTATTTTATTCTGATTCCGTTTATTCGATCCACTAACGATAAAATGAATCTAGCTTATGCACGGCTTTACTTCATGCCGTTTTATTCTAGGGCAAACCACAACCGGTAACAGTAAAAAATCTCATCTGTGTTCTACGTGTAAATTTAATTCATTGCAGTATTGAGAAATTTAACAGATTTTCAAGCATATCAAAAAGCACTAAATCTACAAGTGTAGTGGCCTTACATTTCCTCGCTCGAGATAACCAGTCCTATTTTGTATCCTGCACACATGGGCTCTGGGTGTGATTTCATGTCTCCACAGGGCCGCCTACCTGTCATCAACATACTCAATCTCGCCTCATTCACTCATAGTCGCAGAAATTGCTGGTTGCATTGATTTGATGTGTAACTTACACAGTATTGCGGGATAGCATTGTGCAGTAAGTCGCATGAAGAGACAAAAATCCATCTAGCATAGCGGAGGCGTAATTCGACAGTATCTGCTTTGCGTGCCACATCTCAGTAAACGTGTTCCCTCTAAGATGTGCACGCGTTTCAGATAAAACCTAAACCTCTCACTGCAAGTAAACCACTCACGAATGTAACCGCGTGATCAAATCCTTGATCAGAAATGGACATTGGAGTCAAAGTATTGTAGGGAATAGGCTTCCACAACTGTTCTTCCTAATCTGGTCACCCCTTCTACCCTCACATGTGGTATATCGAGTAATCGGAAACCCACGGGAGTACTGGTGGAAGCGTTGAGTATTAGAACTGCCGTCGTTGCAGCTAGTGCCGATTTCGCGAGGCTGTGAACGATTCGAGGATCTATTAATATGGTAATAAGGCGGGTGACGTTGATTGTGATACAGGAAATCGGATGAGCACGTGGATTCACGACAACGATTTTGAGGAAAAACTTATTCCTCTTGAATATTGGGTTAGTGTTCTCCTTGGAATAAATTACTCTATTATGGGCGAGGCGAGAGTAAATAATTCCTACTGGCATAGCCAACAGAATAAATATGAATAATTTAGAATACTAGCCAGAAAGGAAATTTTTGGCCAACGAACAGATTTTACAGCATCTGCTTCTCAAACGCTGTGGCAAGCTTCCATTGAATAATTTTTGTCCTGATTTTCCGTCCTGGACAGCTGTGTTCATGTGCAAGCAGCTTGGATCACTCCGCTAACCCCTCAGATTCTACGAGAAGTTTCAACATTTGTGGTTGGAACAATTCAGGGTCCTCGTTTTGAGTTCCCCTCAGACTAAGCCCCTCCTCGTTTTTAGTCCTTGTTCAGTAGCATGAAAATTAGTGTAAGAATATAAGCTCTGGGATGCGAATAGTACTGTGCAAAGAAGCAAATATTTTTGGTTACATTCAAGGAGTACGGATATAAAAATTATCAGGAAATGTATATAATTCAATTGTTCAACAATTTATCTTGGATCTAAGTTTCGCAGATAAAGGCAATAACACATATAAAAATGAATACAAGAGCCAAGACTTTTAGACTTGTGTTGAAAGCAACACTATGACTCAACCACTGACAAAACGCTGTGAGAGTGAGAGGGTGTCTGTGAGTGTGTTCTTCTCTCTTGGTTTATTGTTGAGATTAGGTTCTAGTTTAAATAATAGTTCTCCATATCATTCATGAGTAAATTGAATTGGCTAATATCATAAAATGTGATACAGCAAAATCACATGAATTCCGAATATGACTGATATCACCTGAATTTTGGGACGTTATATATCACCGTAAGTAATTATGCCACGTCGTTATTCAAACGGGAATGATTACATATTAGTGTAGCTCCTCTCTATATTCTACAAACGCAATTTTGAGGATATTACGTTCGACAACCAGGGATGGGTATAATTATATTAGTAGCAATTGCACTTAGTGAAGCAATATAAGATGTGAGTTCCAATATGAGCGCAGTTTGCAATACGCTTTGCAATATCGTATCACCTAGAAATACATATTGCAGGTTGATTTTCAACTATATCGGTTGCTTTTTCTTTGTATTCGTCACCAGAAATCTGCTGGCAGAACATGTCAAAAAGGGTAGAAGGAAATGCCCGTTAATGTTATCACCAATTCGAATAGAATTCGTACAATTTCCTGCTCTTCAACTTCCCTCTACGTTATTTCTGTTTAATCGAGTAGACACATTGAAAACAACTAGTGTGCATTACTGTAGAATGCATATGTGGCACATGCACTTAATCCATGCTTTTCTTGATTTCCTTTTGATCTTAATGATCTGTTCCAGACTTGAACGGATCAGCGTTTTCGTATTAATCTTCTTGTGCTGGTTTTCTATCGTGCTCCGAGCGCTGCCTCTTATGGTCAATTCATTTGCGGAATTATAATACGAGTATCACTATGATTATTCTTGACAATATGTATTGCAATATGATGGCCTAATTCAATTAGCTTGTTCTATTGCATATTGCAATTTATTGCAATCACAAAATCTTAGAACCCATCCCTGTCGACAATTAATTGCAAGCAATATGGGTGCACAACACTCTATCAGACATCAATACTTTTGCAACAGACCTGAAAGTTACTGCTCAAGTTATTCTGAAGATCCTCTCTGCTCAAGATGGTTTTGAAAAAAAGTAAAAAGAGAAACAATCATTCACTGAAAGGCATACTTTTGATGCTCCATTATCTAGACTAGAATTATTTAAAGATGAACACGGCTCGAATCTTCAATATTAATCCCGAAAATAATCGATTGAATATCCAAAAGGTGTCAAATTGATGTAGATGAATCAAAATAGCACTCTTCTGTCCACAAAACCCCACTGTCCACAAAGTAGCCAGCTATGGATAGAGAATTTATTCAATTCATGATGTGTAAAAGAACCTACAGCCGACCTGTCATATTCTGTAGAATCAAACAAAGAGCTGTACCGACAGCTGAAATAGAAAAGTATCCAAATTTAGTTCACTTAATGGCTGGTTTTAGAAATCACGACGCCAATCACTCTTTCAGCGTTCTATCCTTCTGTATGGGCAAGGAAGTATACACGAAGAGATAGAGCTGCTATTCGTCAACTATATAGAAAGGTTACACTAAAGAACATCTGGAATGTGGACGAATATGGATTGCTCAGTCGTATGGGTCCCGTGATAAACAACTAATAGGCCATGAAATTCGAAATATTACGAGTAGGACCATGGTCTAGAAGCAGAAGAAGCGTGTCTCCATCCTTTAGCTGTCAATGCAGATGCATGCCACTCAATACCTGTGATGTATATTGACTCTTTTCAGTCTTCAATTTGCTTTTTTCGACAACGTTACTGGTACCTGAGTGATGCTTCCAGTTGCAGCGAAATTTATGGAAGCATTCTGAGCGCTCAGCATTTTTATCCACTTGATCGACATCAAATATCAGCCACTAGGCAATGATTTGATCGGTAGCAGCAAGATACGATATATTTCGATATTACAGAACTGTTCTATTCATGTAATAGAAGCGGCATGAGTTGGCAAGACAATATTACAAAGCTAAGTATTGCACATTTCTGATACAATAGAGAAGTTCAATGATGCATGGCCGGATATTCCACATACTTGTGTGCTACGTTGTTGGATCTAAAGCACTCGCTTGCTTGACAGTCTCATGAAAACTGTCAAAAATCTGATTCCGAGCATAACAAGAGATAACGATGATCTGATTGACCTGAAAGGACGGAATCCATTGACTGATGATACTGATGATTCGCTTACTTACATTATTGTTAGTGTCAGTACGTCCAAAATTACATGTGCAGCATTGTCAGAGCGCAGGTATTTCGACAGTACGAGATAGCGATTGACGGAGATTGTTCATGCGGTTGCAGTCCTTGAAGCTCGCTATGAATTCACAGTATTTCTGAATTTTCCAACTAACATTACTGAAGTTCTGAGAATAGCGAGTAAAATTGACAATGCGATGAACAATTAGCATGCTACGATTTAATGTTTGAAAACGGATCGACATAATAGAAAGTTTTTAATGTTACTACATATTGCATTGCAATGAATAGCAAACGTATTGCCTTTGTTAAAATTTATGCAGTAAATGCAAAATTATTTAAATATTCTAATATACCAAATAAGCGACTGTATTCAGATACAAAGAGACAAAAAGAAATTTTTTGAGAAGCTATTGTCAAAATAATTAAAATCATTTACGCTCACGGAATGCAAAGAGAATTACTTCTGATGCTGTTTTCAATTGTATTGATATGAGAACTACACAAGGTGTATAAAAAATAATGCGCGGACTTTGAAAATGCACAAACATTAGAGACGCACGGAATACTTGAACTAGAGGTGTGAATGGACATTAACTCGGTATAATTCCGCACCGACATTAAAAGTACACGGATTGTCCGGCGTAATTTTCTGATTAACATCTATAAATACTAGAATTTTTTGATTGTTCACATTTTTTATTTATTTAATTTTTCATTGATCCGTTTGAAATTGTGAAAATGTTCATTTGTTAAACATAGGTTAACACAAGTAGGTACCATTAGTATTTGATTCGCAGAATGTCGGTCGAATGCAAGTATGTGTTCAGCAGACTTGTCCCTGAAAACAGAGCAGTGGCGATTCGTGTAATTTTACCTACTGAGAAGCCAGAAAAGACCTGTGCCGTGTCACATCACTTGCAGAACGGAAATGGGCTGAAAAATGGTTGTAGATATGGCGAAAGTATGACGTAAAGCGCCATTAGAGTAAGAGAGAAGAGAAAAGGTCCAGAGTACTGGGTTAGCGAGAATAGGAAGAGCAATCAACAACTAAAGGAAGAGAAGAGGGAGAAAAGTGAAGAAATAATGGTGAAATTTCGCCACTTTCTTTCCTCTGCGGAACATCGGATAATGTGGAGAATAAGAGTGGAGAGCTAATATAGGATTAAGTGGTTCGTAAGGAATTTGTCAATATCAAGCACTCAAAATTCATTCACGAAAGAGTTGAATCGACGGAAAAGGAGAAAGATGGACTAATAGTGTACCGTAGCGAGTGTGGCGAAATAAAAAGGGCTTGGCCGAGTAGTGGTTGGATTAAAAGAAACTTATAGATGCCTTACGAACTGCCTTGTTGCTGATCTATTCATGGACGCCTGTCTTCAGAAATGTTACCAGTCCTTTGCAGTTTTGTGTGCCAACTTTTGAGGTGAGTCACATACGGCTGGTGCACGGTGGATCAGTATCTGAATCCGCTGAAATGAAACTGGTTTGCATATTAGAATATAGAAATTTTCGGTAGATGGAAGGAGTCATTTGTGAGATGAAAAAGCATGGGTCAGAACGAGTTTACAAGCACTTCAGATCTCGACACAGGCTCTGAATTGAAATGAAGATAAAATCGCTTGCATTATACTACTAAATAACACAACAATCGGAATTCGTCTGATATCACTTGAATTTTGAAAAGCTATGTAAATCAATAAGTGATTGGCCACATTCTTCATTTAAACGTTCATCTAATACGTACCGATAGCTCCTCTGGATATTCGGCAGAACTAAAGTCTATAAAATTTAGGGCGGGCAAGAACGGATTCAACTGATTTTCCGCAAAAGTGATTGAAGTCTCGATTTCTTTAAAAATACATTGACTTATATAGAGCAGAGATGAAATCAAACAATCTCATGGGCGAGTAGCACCACTCCCATTCGCAAAAAGAAATTCAATAGTGAGGAAGGTAAAAGTATGCATTCTTTTGTTGAAGGGTACCTGCAGTTGAGCGAGGCTATGATCTTTAATAAAAAAGAGGAAGTGGAGTATGTACGATGGTGTGCATGAAAGCGCAGAGCTTGTCGCTGCTTGCAAACTGAAATTAGTGTTGTAACGCTACTCTGAGAATTAGAGGGAAAAACGGTGAGTATTGTGCACCTTTTGGTCTTACATCCGTTGCTGACGGTATGTCAAACTATTCATTCACATAATTTACAAGAGATTTTCCATGTTGTGGACAAATAGAAGCTAGTAAATTGCAAACGGAAGAGTAAAATCGAAGTCAAAATCTAATTTCAGTCCACTCGAACAAAGGGTACTCTTCAACGTCCTAGAATAGTAAGAGAGAAGCTACAAAATTCAAGAAAATTTCTCAACAAATAATTAAATATTTATGCCACAAGAAATGTACAAATCTCAGATGATCCTAGATAATTAATTTATTTTGTATTGTATCAAGAGAACTTATTTGATTTGCAAGAGTAGCAAAGTGAAGTACAGTTGCACTATCATATGCAATTTTCTGTTGAACACTCTCAAAATGACCTTATCGTCGGAGATACAATTATACCGTCCGATTTAAAGAGACGTCGTGGCTGTGAATGAAACAGTCAGGGATTTCTGGAAATGGGACGTTTTTGTTTCCTTTTTTGCCGGTCTACAATAGCGATAAGGAATGTAGCAGGCAAAAATCATACAGAGCTCTTTTAGTAATTCACATGTTGAATTAGAACATATTTACGGATCGTGGTTCAACAAAAAAGTACTCAACAAATGAAGTGTACTCAAAAACAATTCTAAAAATCCATAATTGATGAATCAATATTCAGCTAAGGTCAATAGAAAAAGTTTGATCCATTCAGAATATTTCAACTAGCCGGACGAAAGTCATAAAAAGCTAATACTACCTTTCACTCTGCAAACCCATCCCATATTGAATGATTCATATGAATCTTCCTATTCCGACCAACTCCGAAATATTCATGGTAGGACTTGTACAGATGAATTCTGAGTCGAAAGCATTCTATGACGCAGGAAAACTATATTTTTTTGAATTTCTAAATGATTGGAAATAATGTCGAACTCATTAAAGTACTTGTGAGTCGACCAAGTATTCGACATATCCAGATGGATAAGTTAACGATATTTTTTCGAGTAACGTCGTTCATAACGGCGAGACCCCCGTTTTCGAGGAAGGAATATCCTTGGAAATGTATACAGTCATCCGTGTAGATCTACAGTAATAAGCCAGGGTGATCTACTAGATCTACAAATATCACTATTTTAAGCTTTTGAGGCACATTAATTCATTACAGATAGACATGTACGTAGGACAACGTAATAACTTCAAGCATGTATTGAATGATTAAACAGAGCACTCAAGCACGAAGCCTTCTTCCTAAGAAAGTATTGAACGTACTTTGAAGAATAGGCTCCAAAGTCGAGAGTCAGCGTGATATAGAATGGTTCTCACAACAGTCGAAATTGTTGCAGTGCTATCTCTTTCCTTCATTCATTACTGAAGCAAACATATCAATAAAGTATTATTCATCTTATAGTCGCACAAAAAAAGAAAGTATCAATAGCCGTCAGGTTCTGTGGGGTCTTCCAAAACTTCCGTGAAACAAAAAATTATGATTTGCTTTCAAAACGCCATGAGATCCCTTGACAACAGATTCTCTACCGTACGAAGGCCATTCTTGCCTGCTCCACTTCTCGAAAGTTCTCACAGCACACGCAAGTAATAATTGTGTATGATGTATGGTGTCGTGTACGCTTGGCTCGGTTTGAAGTGTCCGCTATCGCTTAGGCTCGAATCGGTGTGAATTGTCCACTGCCGCGTACGCTCGAATCCATATGAAGTGTCTACTGTCGCGTACACTCGACATTTCGTGTCACGTAACAATGTTGCGTGTTTCCCATATTTGTTGGTATTTCGCATACGTCTGATTCATGAGCTTTCTATCGATGTGCTGTTCTCCTAGTTTGTTTAGATAGTTGTTAAGATAGGTGCTACTCAATTCCCTTTATTATGTTTTATGTTCAGTTTAATCATTACAGCTGTAATGTTTGATTGTGAATAAATGCCTTGGTACCTCTTATAGGAAGGGGGAATCGATTATCAACAAGTACAACTACATTGTTTGCTATCTGGCGTACCAAGAGGATTCTATCTTCGAGCCTCCCATGTTGGGATACTCTTTCGAGCGTGTCCACAGGTACGCCAGGCACCTTTACTAGGTGAAAGCCTAGGGGCCGTTCCCTCACGGGTTCCGCTCTGTTGTGCGTAGTCGGTTTCCTACCAGCGCGGACGCAACCGTGTAGAAGGCGCCTGATCCGTCGATCCGCTGCTACACACCGCATCCCATATCGGCTTGCCGACAAGGCCCTCACAGGTCTTGCGAAAAAAAGTAGAAGGTATTACTATCGGAAAGCTACTAAAATCTAGCTGTTGAATATCTCTGTTTCTTCTGTTTCTATTGCTCCTAGACAATGAGTTAGATTCAATTGATCTATTTTTCAATGGGGGCAACGTTGTCTTGATTCCGAAAACGAGTATATAGGGTCATCAAATTCATCCGATGGTGAAGGAGATATTGCAGTCTTCATTTCTTATTAAATTTAACCTAGCTAGGTCGGGATTCCCATCAAGGCTCATTTTGTGAGATGAATCAGCTTACGACATAGCTCTTCATAGTATATGGGCCAGAATCGCTCTATATTTCGAGTCTGAAAAGTTTGGTAGCTTGTCAAACAATGCAGTGCTAAACGGAAGAGAATGAAATCGAAGCTCAAAATTAAAGAAAAAGAAATAAAATATATACTTGAAGCTCCTGTAAAGAATTGCGCGTTCTGCGAAAGTATATTGTAAAAGTAACGACCTATTTCAGATAAGCTATAACTAGATCTCGACAATAGACACACAAATTTATTTGTTTACATTCCCCCTTCACCTGATAAGCAATTCGTTCAATAACGTATATGTCTCCATTCCACGGTTGTAGTATGAGATACCTTCCAACAAAGCAATTTTGAAATAGTAAATTCAAGAATATTGCTGTTACAATTTCTTCGATGAAAGTTTTGGCTTGTACAAAAAGATTGTTTAATGGAAATAGATGAACCCAAAGCAAATTTCTTCCTTGCTCGAAAAGCGATGTAACGACAGAAATTTTTAGGACCTAATACAACCTTAGTGCCGAGATGAAGATGAATTAATATGATCTTCTGGATTTATAATTTAATCAAAAGAGATTTCTGAAGAGAACGATAGTTTTGCCTAGGTTGAACACAGTGTCTTTGAAAATATTCACAACCATTATCATAATATTGGATAATTGGATTATTTTACAACTCCCATTGGAATCCGTATCTAAGACAGATTTTCATTTGATGAACGATAGAATGAATTCTTTTTGGACAGCAGCCTACTTGCTCTCCAACGACATCTCGAGGTTCAGGAGTTCTATATTTTATACTGCTTGTTAGGAAACTGTTTCTGTTTTTGAAGCCATAACATATTTTTTTGGGAAGACGCAAGTCGTAAATTGAAACCAGAGGCCTTGATGTTAGGTTTTCGGTATCTCTTAACCGTCCAGACCATGTATTATGTTGAAATAGCTATCAGAATAGAAATTGAACAGCAAGTTTACGGAATGACCCGTGAAATCCTAATCAAATTTTAATTCATGGTAAACAGAAAGTTTGCGTTAGCTTTTCGATCCAGCATGCAAATAAAATTAAAAATAAATAGCAGCTAATCGAGCACGACGTCTGTGGGGCATACTGTCACAGCGGCATACATTTGTGTAGCATTCAGCTTAATCAGTTTCCGATTAATATTTTAGTGAAAAGATGTCAGTGACGCAGTAATGAAAACGGAAAAGAAATGTTCGCGTACATTAGCCCTCTCACGATGTTTTTTGTTATTATCGAACTTATAATTATTAAATTTGTTGTTTCCTAACAAATTACGAAAACTAAACAGGTTTAATTTTCCAAATTATGCGAGTTATTGTTAGTACGATCTATGAATGCGTTAACAGTTGACGGCTGTATCAAGACTGTAAGCTAATAATGCCTCGGTCAATGATGATCGCCCTACGAGACCACTATCCCATCTACCGCGGTCGCACCTGAAGCAGCGCGACGATGGCACTCGCGGTGGCGGCGCTGGGCGCGTGCGGGGATGTGTTGATGTCGCTGGCCGCAGCACCGCTGGATCGGGTGACGCTAGTGATGCAAACGCAGAGTCTGCCTGCGTCGGCGCGGCACGGCGCGCTGGCGGAGGGCTTGAAAGATTGCGCGGACAAGCTGCGCGAGACAGGCGGGCTGCTGGCGTTGTGGCGGGGCAGCAGCGCGGAAGTCGGGAAAAGCTACGCGGTGGTGCTGACACAGGTCGGTTTGCGGCTCCTGAACGGCCCGAAGCAGCCCACGCCCGGGAAGCGGCGCGCCGTGGCGCACGCGGTGCAGTCGGCCATCGCGCTGGCCGCCGCTTACCCGCTGACGCTCGCGCGCGTGCGGCTCTCCGTGAACGCCGACGCTACCGACAGCGTGCTACAGACCTGGAAGCGCGTGGTGGCGCGCGCCGACTGGGGCTCCCTGTACGCCGGGCTCAAGGCCGAGCTGGCGGCCGACGCGCTGATGCGCGGCGTGTTCTACGTGACGTACGCGGCGGCGCGGCACTTGGTACTGGACCGCGACGCGGACGAGTCGCCCCTGTGCCGCTTCGCGGCGGTTCAGGCCGCGGGCGCGCTCGCGCTGTGCGTCGCACACCCGATTCGCACCGTGCAAGCCCGTATGGCAGTGGTTGCTGGCTCGGAAGACGAATATTCTGATCCCCGTGACTGCGCCAAGGCATTGTACGATGCGGAAGGTGTGGCCGGATTCTATCATGGGTTCTTGCCTGCGTGGTTGAGTCAGACCATCAAGAATGGAGTGCTGCTCAATGGCGTGTGCTACGTCGCTTCCCATTGGTTGCAACTCGAACCTGAGGTCATCGCCACGCGCGCCGAAATGGAAGCGTGTGCGAGTTGACGATTTTGTAAAGCTGATTTCTTCACTATCCTGTTGATCCCTATTGTTTGGAGTTGACAATCGAACGAACCATCGGTAATGGCGTTGAACTGGCTTCCTTCAGCATTGTAGCGTAGAATAGTCGTGTAGTACAGAAGGGTCTAGGAACTCGGAGAGTGGCAAGACGAGAAACAAATTCCGCTTTAGAACCATCATATCAACAAACTTCGTATTCACCAACATTCGTACTACCGGTAGATAGTTGTTTCTCGGTCACAATCGACAATTAGTTGAATGCCGAAGGCGGGAGCGATAATTGCAAACACATATACGCATAAAAACGTCAGAATGATCAGCGACGTCGCAGCTCCTTGACATTTATCAAGGTCATCACATCAGTCTGACTATCATTGTACAAGCCACCCAACACAATTCGTGCATCACTTAGCAGAGCAAAGGAGTAGGCATAATCGCCCTCCCCCCAATATTCGCCAATCAGCTCACCATCGGGCACGTTGTACAGCCTGAGTGCAATGGGCGCTGCTTCATTTTCGCAGCGTTCGAACAAGGTGAGGACGTTCTTGTTGGGAGCGATTTCGGCCATGATGTAGCCGTGCACCTCGAATCTGTACAGCAGTTCGAACGTCTTTATATCGTACATCCTGATGGCACTTCCACACATAACGAAGTAATCCATGTTGAACGACGCACTCACGACGAAGTCGTCGTCCTCGAAGCAGTGCACCAGCTCCATAGTGTTGGCGTCCCACAGCTTGGCCTGGTCGTCGAGCACGGTGACGAACCAGTTGCCGTAGGCGAACATGTGGAACATGAAGCCGTCGGACGCGTGCGCGTCCTTGATCGCGCGGCGCACGCGCAGCTCGTTGCCGTCCCAGGTGGCCTCGAGCACGTGCGCGGCGTTGTCGCCAAACACCGCGGTGCGCTCGTCGATCGCCGCGCACACGAAGCACGGGTGGCGGATGCGGCACTGCGCCAGCACCTCGCCGTCGACCAGGTCCAGCACCTTGATGTAGTTGTCGTCGGAGAACAGCGCCGTGTCGTGGTCCAGCATACATATCGCCCGGATCATCTTCGTCTCGTCCGCGCAGTTGAGCGTCTTCATCAGTCTCATCTTTCGCGACTCCCGCGTGCTCCACACCTTCACCCCGTCCTTCACCACCGATATCACGCGATGCTCCTCCGGGCTTTTCGCCACGAAGATGAACGGATCGCGATCATACTCTTTGTGCAGCTCAACGAATGAAGACGTGCTCGAGTCGCTTCTGTCAGACATCCTCGCCGTCCACCCGTGTTGGCTTCTCTACAAACTGGTTTCTATGTAACGCAAAGGTATTGCCCTTCCCTTGTAACCGCTGAACGAGATCCGAGGATTATATCGCCCCCATAAAATATTGTAGATAGGTACTGTAACTGTCCATCCATCCTAGCGTGAGTTTGATTTCCTCGCTCCCGAGAGCCTGCAATCTGTGGGTTTGCTTTTTCGTATATAACCAACCGTCAACCGACACTCGCTAAGCACCGGCAACTTCTATCACTATTTCGTCATCCACTCGTAATTTCAGAGAGACGACATGTTGTCAATCTCGGAGATTCGAAAACGATAGTGGATTTCAAAATGTCAACTTTACGCAAGGTGAGAGCCCCGTGCGTTGCTTCGATCGAACGATGCCGAAATCCTTTCCCCAAAACAGTCGTCGCACAATACCGTACGGTACCCAGTACTGGTCAGTACGGTACAATGCGTGCACCTTGAGAACGAATACAGTTGACAATCCATTTCGACACCGAACGATCACGTGGAATACGGCATGATCGTAGATCGCATCACCACACGACTCCCTACCAAAGCGTGCGCACAAAACACTACCGGGACAGACGTCTAAAACACGACAACTACCCGCTATTTATCCGAAACAGCATGATACATGTGACGAAAAGCGCGAGCACGACGCAGCCACGCAGGGCACACTCCAGTGCGGCACGCCAGCGCTTCCTCGGAGCCGGCCACGACGGCGGGTCGCAGGTGGCGCGGAGGCGCAGCAGCAGCACGCGCAGTCGGTGAGCGGCGGCGTCGGCGGCGCGGAGGAGGACGAAGCGGTGCGCGCGGTGTGCGGCGCCGCAGCTGCCGGGCGGGCCGTTGACGGTGCGCCAGTTGGCGGAGGCGTCGGCGTTGCGGGGGTGGCGGCGGCTGACGCGGTGCACGCCGTCGACGAGGTAGCAGAACTCGCGGTAGCCGGCGGGCACGACGGTGACGACGCACCACACGCCCGCGGCCTCGCGCCGCATCGCGATGGGCGCCCACCCGTTCCAGTCCCCACACAGCGCCACCGCGGCGCGCGCCCCGCGGTCCGCGTACACGAACTCCGCGTGCACGCGCGGCGCCGCGTCGCGCCGCCGCGCACCACCCGACCCCGCGCGCCCCAGCTCCAGCCGCACGTCGTCGCACGCCATCCCGCGCGCCGCGATGCGCTCTTTCGCGCACTACACCCCGCAGTCGCCCGCCCCCGCGCCCATTTTACGGCGTCGCCATCGCGCCCCACCGCCCCCAACTGACACCCCGCATTCGTCCTTTCGCACAATTCATGTGGTGGCCGCGTCTCACACACCCATTCCACCAATTCCCCTCGCTCGCACACAATTCAAGTCGTTCATTCAACAACCCCACAACGCCGTGACTAACGCAAACAGCTTTTACCTCCACATCACGCCCCACAACCCTACTGCTTCATGGACGGCGGGGGTTCGGCTCCATCACCACCTTCGCCTTGACCTCTTTCTCCACACGCGCTTGCGCCTTTCCGAACTGTAGAATGGGCAGTAAAACGCGCCGCCAGCTACACGTACACGAGTCACACATGCACGTAACTCACCGAGGGGGCATCGACGGACTTACGCTCTGCTGTGCCGGCACGATACCATGGTTGCCGGCAGACACACACGCAAGCACGCACTACAGTGCACTGTAAAGGGTTGCCTCGCGTTACGGCTGCAAAACGCACGACGAGCACACGACAATCCAGCGGCTTTACTTGACTCGATAGGGGTAGGTCGAGGGCATGAGCGTATCGTAATGGGTGTCGTTGACGTATCTGATGCGGATGGGCTCGCCCTGGTAGTGTTTGCCGTAGAGCTGGATGCGGCGGTACATGCCGTTCTGCATGAGCAGGTAGACGGCGATCGGCATTCGCAGCACCTTCGCCAGCATGAGCAGCTCGGGCTCGCCCGCGTACGTGCGCGGCAGCGCCATGCGCTCGATGTAGGTCTCGAAGTTCTCCTCGATCACGTAGAACTTCAGCAGCAGCTGGCGATGTCGCCTTAGCTCCGCCACCGCGCGCGCGCGCAGCTTGTCCGCCGCCTTCTTCTCCTGGTGCGGCTTGGGCACCGGCTCCTCCTTCGCAACCGCCCGCCCACGCACCACACTCCTAAACAGACACCGCCCATCGCCCATCACCTTGCTGCACGTCAACAGCACGCCCACGTCGCTGACCGCCTCCGTGCGCCGCGTTTGTGTCGAGTACAACGCCGCCGAAAACGAAGCCGCCGACGTGCGGCGCGGGGTGCGCCGTGAGAACGAGTTCACCGCCGCCTCCTCCTCTTCCTGCTTCAGCGCGAATTGCGCGGCATCGCGCAGTGTCGGTGCTCTCGGCATGACCAGTCCCTTGGGCAATTCCTCCCCACTCTCCGTCGAATCGCTACCTTCCGCCGACGTGCCCCCAGTACCATCCGACGATTTATCTTTCATAATCACATCACTCTCCTGCGCCAACGGCGATGACAGCGGGGATGGTGGCGACGGCGGTCGCGGAAATCCCATGTCCGCCACATCCTTCTCTTTCGCAGGCACGCCCGTAGCATCGGCATCCATCGCATTCGGCCGCTCCTTTTTAGCGGTCGTCGCCGCCGGCTGACTCCGCATCAACCCCCAGAACGAGCGCATGGACGAGCCCATGTTTTGTTTCTTCCCCAGGTGCGGCGAGGAGTCGCCCACACGTTCGTTCGGGATGATCTCCGTCCGTCCGCCATCCTTCAGCTCATCCTCGATGGCCGAAGAAATGCGGCTGGCGAGCAAGTCGTCCGTGTACGGCGGTTGCATGGCGATTTTCTGCGCTATCGTGCCAGCCTCGCGCGGCGCGGATTGCTTGGAGAAGTTGAACAGCGCACTGCCGCGTCGCCGCTTGGGCACCTCCTCCTTCATCGCGCTCGGCTTGCGGCCCGCAGTCCCCCGTCCACTGCGCATTTTCACAACACTGCGACTGCGACGGGGTCCAGCCACCGTAGCGGGCGGCCTCATCTCCTGATCGACGGTGCTGTCTCGAATCGAGGGCAGTTCCTCGGGTGCCGGGTGACTGAGGAGTCGCTTGCGCAGATTCAGCGAGGGGGTGCGAAGTTGCGGGACGCGCAGGGAGTGGCTCTTGATACTTCCCGAGCGCAGGGGGGGCGAGTGCCTGCGAGGTTGTTTCCCACTTTTCGCGGCACCAACGGCAGCCGCGCTCTCGCTGTTGCCCATGTGCTGGTCGAGGGCCGAGGTCGAGGAGCGCAGGCTCGAGCGCAAGTTGAAGCCAGTCGACGTTCGGCTCCCCTTTGACAGGATCTCCTCCGACTGCTCACGCAATACCGCCATCGAGCGCGTCTCCATCTCGATTTCCATCGGCGACTGCGGCCGTTTCGAGCGTAACGAGATTGCAGCCGATGATCGGCGGCTTTGCGAACTGCTCGTGGTGATGTCCTCGGTGCGCTCTTTCATTATCGCTAGGTTGTGCGTTCGTAGTTCCAATTCCGCCTCGATTAGTTCGGCCTCCGCGGCCGCCTCCGAAGACAGAGCCGTGGCTCGCTTCAAATCCTCGCTCGACGCACCCGCCGACGTCGCGGTCACAATCGACGACATCCGATTGCGTTCCATTTCGTTCTTGTACAATTTCGCGGCTTCCACCAGGGTGGTCAAATTCTGCTGCGAGGGTGGGGGTAGTGGAGGTGCTTCCAGGGGCTCAGGTGCGCTGGGCACGAACGCGAATTCGTCGGGCGGCGGTGAGGGGGGTCGTGGCACGGCCACGGACGCGCTAGTTTCAATTATGGACGCTAGCGTAGCATGCGCGGTGTCGAGGCGCGCCAGGGTCTCCTCGTCCAGGGCGTCGGCAATCGTGCGCCGGTAGGCCTCCAGTTCTACCAAGGCATCATCGGCATCAGCAGCGCACGCATCAGCGGCGGCGTCACGCGCGAGGGCCTCGAAACGAGCAACCTCGGCCGTGATCTCATGGTCCAATGCCGCTATACGTACGTCCGTTTCTTCTGCGGCACGCAGGATATGCGAGATGCTCGGCGTCGCGCGCACACCGGTCGCAGCGTAATAATCGTTCAGCGCGTCGGATAACGCTTGCCGTACCGCACGCACTTGCCGAGTGTTGTAGCCGGAATCTGGCGCGGCGTCGAATAACGCCCATGCGTCGGCCAGCTCCGCGTGCGCGCGTAGTAATTGCTTGCGGTAAAACGCAATAATACCCGCTTCCCGCGCGGCATTTTGTAACCCGATAACGTCATCGTCGCTCGGTCGGCTAAGCTTCGACAAGATCTTAGCGGGCGTCGACGTTCGTTTCGGTGGGTCGTAACCCGGCTGCGGTGGTCGCGGTGGAAGTGGGGGTCGCTGACTCTTGGAAAAACTAAGTCCGTGAGATGAACCGCCGCGACCGACAATCCCGCTGCGCCCTCGTGTACCCGCGTTCACGCCACGACTGTTCGAAGCTCGCGGTTTTGGTTCGGAACGTCGTCCACCCAAGGAAGCGAAAAGCGACGAGGGGAAGCGCATCGAGAAGCGTGGGTAGCGCGGATAAGCAGCGGGTGTGGATCGAGCGCGAAATAAGATACTGTACAGTGCAGCACACGCAGCAGTACGTCAGTGAAGCGTTGGGATAGACGTGCGCACTCGGCCACCTTCGGGTTCGAAATAGTAAGAGCGAGTGCGGAGCGGCAACAACGCCCAACCGAAAAATAAGGTCACGCTTGTGGCGGTGTGCAAGCGCCCTGTAAGTTGGCGAAAACACCTTGTCCCCCGCGGTTTCGCTCGCGCTCGCGCTATCGCACCGGCCCGCGCGCGTCGTCTCGTGTGGACAAGCCGGCCAACACAAGGCAATCACACCCAAGCGGCGCCCGTTCAGGTGCGCCTCGGGTTAGATCAGAAGTGAGGAAATAGGTGACGGCCACGGCGACGCGTGAGCGTGAGGGGAGGTGGAGAACAGCCAGAAATGCGCCCGAAGTGTACAAGTCGCAAGAGTGCTACTCACTCGACGCGCACAGTAGATACGTCGCGCGCACCCATCCACAGCTGCAACTAATACATCGATCTTTTACATCAAGCGTTCTACGTATTGCCCTGCTGTGCCCCTTGCCGCCTTGTCATACCTGATCCATTCTGTCTCAGATCCGTTTTTTGATCTGCGCGCTTCCTCTTTTCCCAGTTCATCGTGTTTATGAACAATTCATTCCCACATTTCTTGTTTACAGCGTGGGTTATTTAATCAAAAAAATATGCAATTTATTAACACTAGATTCACACTTGGATTTCGACCAAGTTTTCCGCAACAATTGCTCAAACGGATATACAGGAATACCAAGATTGATCCACAATCCGAAACACCAAATTCATAATGAAGGTTACTGAAAACAAGGGCCATCTTCGGCTTTGTTGCCGCAACTGTAAGTATATACCGGATTGCCTTCAATTTTCGTCTCCTTTTGCGAGACTACCCGCAGTCTGCGTTGCATTGCTATGGTGGCGATTTTGCCACTGTCGTACCTTCTCGAGGCGCCCGTTTCAGGCCGTACAGTCCCTCACTCCTCGAAATACTACAGTACCGATCCATTATGGCTTTGCATAACAGTCTACAAATCGTTTTCATGGGCTGCGATAACATTGAATCTTCGAACAGCACAGAAAACTGCACAGTACAGCGCACTTTTTGTGGGTAAGTGAGCAGCGCTGTACCAATTACGGCATTTGTTTTCAGCAGCGAACGAAGCTTTCGGTGTATTTGCAGTGCAGATTACAATCATTGGTGCCCAATCACTCGATTTTCCCACTCCTCGTACAGTATTTTAGAACGGGAGAGTGGACAAACCGCTGCTGGGGTTACGGTCTGTTTGCAGCACGAGTGAGCACCAGAAACCCTGTTATCTGCACGTTATCTCCTCACAAACAATGCGCCAAACGTGCAGGTGCTCGTACATCTCTAGATAACCGTGTTTGTCGTTGCGACACAGCATTTCGCGCACAGCTGTTCGCTCCATAGTGCCTTGTAATTTTGCTGATACTTATTTACTTATACAGCATCTTGATCTTTTGTGCAATGAAGGCCACGCTGCCTGAAGTACGGGAATGATATTCGCACCGTTCTGTTGACGACCTCAAAATCTTCTTTCTATTCGTACTGCGTTCACCTGGTCAGAACAAAATGCCCCTTCATTTTCCGTTCCATATTACATGATTCAATGTCATACGTCCCGTCGATTTAGGGAATTCCTCAAACTCTCGAGACTGGTCGCCGCAACCTTCGAATATTCACACCACTATTATTCGATACTTGCAGCCTGCAAATCCTATCTGACATAATTCTTATCTGCACACCAATGAAAAACTGCCAAATACTCCTGATCCAATTACTGATCCTCCAGTGTGATACAGTGTACTGTACTGTATATACTGAAGGGACAATTCGTGTAATACTGTACTACCAATGAATACAGCACCTTTCAATTCATTCCATCCAATGAACAACTTCCGTTATCTATTAAAAACCAATGACATTTCGTTTTGTTATGCAAATACAAGTGCATGAAACTGATGCCTGATAGCAAGTCATGGCTGAAACTACGTAATTCATTCATATCCATATTTTTATACGTGACCAATTAGAATTTGCAAATAAGAATGATACATTATGGGAATGGATTTTTATGAAAACAGCCAAATTGATTGCAAAATGGATTCACAATGGTTGAGGTCAAGGAAAGTATTAGTTCTTCATACAATACACAGCATGATTGCCTCTAGGGGTTAGAGTGTTAGAGTCCCTAGCAGTATCTAAAACCCTTTTTAGATTTAAGAATTGCAGTCAAATCGTATACCGAATTACATATACCAGAAATTGTTGTCGACACCTAGTCAGTTTCGTTATGCCCAGCTTCCAGAAATTCGCTTCACTGCATGATTTACAAAATTAGTGCTCGAACTTTGTCAATAAACATCATGACGAACATCGACCATTTCGTTTCTCTCACTGCGCTTCAATTTTAATTATTCTGACAAAAGGTCGTACAAATCTTAAAAAAATAGAAAGCGTGATTTGGATTTATACATTTCTAGCGCTTATTTTGTTCTGGCTGATTTTAGAAACACTTGTAAACAGATCAACTTGTTCCCTGAAAATCGTCGATTATCTTCCAATTTTTGTGCCTCGTTTCCTCTTCGCCAAGAAAGAATGGGCACATAGTTTTACATACTTCACCGAGAGCAGGACTGTAGCAATCAAGCCATAAGAATTTTTAAGAATTGAATTTATTAAAATTTGGTTCATTACCTGTTATTCAGTACGATCTAACGCTTAAATTTTCTAGTGAGGAAATATCGAAAAAGAAAGACAAACAAATAACAAAAAACGCACTTACGGATGTTTCAGAATTCAAGTTCGACACTGATATTCTAAAACTAGTAAATTTTGCAATCTTGGACCATATAGGTGCTTGAGCCAGTGTGAGTGATCGTTCGTAACAATTTGATATGTTTCCTGCAGTATCATTATTTCTACTTCTTCGTCATGATTGAGAGAGGAGATACTAATGAGCTCAATTCCTTGACTTCAGACTCCCAATAATGGTGCACATATTTAAAATCATTCTCTGCCTTCCATAAAATCAACTCAAAAGAACTGAAAAAGCGTTATAGATGAGTAAAGAACAATTACACAACTAAAGTGACATGCAAGTCATAGGTTCTTTCAAGTAAAACAAATTAATCTTGATTGCTGGACTTATCATTAATTTTGAATTAAAATTTTTATTAAAGTATGCAATTCTGCTTTTCAAAAGTGCCGAGGAGCTTTCGAGTCACGGTAAAACAGCTTTATCGAACGATTTAAGAATATCGTAGAGTACTTCCGTCATTGTGCCAAATCTAGCTGTAGAGTCCAGTAGTTCGAAAATCGATTGCAATTTGAAACAAAACCATCATTTTATCAATCCAAATGTTATGATTTATTCATTTAGTGAAGATAGACATGAGTTTCTGAAATTAATACAGCTAAAGCATAATTCGCTACAAAAAACTCTTGAATGGAACCGATCGTTTTATGTTCGCTATTTGAATAAATAGACATGGGCCGGAATGGATTCAACGATTTGAAGACCCCTAAAATAGTACACTGGACTAATAATTCAGAAATCTTCTTGTCTCGAACTCATAATACACAATGATCTAGATTAAAGATCATTGTGTATTATGAGTTCGAGACAAGAAGATTTCTGAATTATTAGTCCAGTGTACTATTTTAGGGGTCTTCAAATCGTTGAATCCATTCCGGCC
>JAAUYH010101255.1_pt1 | contig 26077 bp, 29 predicted proteins | sample 7278061 | NCBI WGS metagenome assembly JAAUYH01 (sample SAMN14350203, study PRJNA611818) | marine sediment metagenome | isolation source: surface marine sediment (0.6m) | place: French Polynesia: Moorea | collected 2018-08
ACATCCGTTTCTCCTGGTAAACCAATCATGAAGTAAAGTTTTACCTTACTCCAGCCTTCTTGTACTGCGGTTTTAATGCCTCTGAGTAACTCTTCGTTAGTCAATCCTTTATTGATTACATCACGCATCCGTTGCGTACCAGCTTCGGGGGCAAAAGTTAAACCAGATTTGCGAGTACCGCCAATAATGTTGGCAATATTTTCATCAAACCGATCTACCCGCTGACTAGGTAAAGAGAGTGATATATTGTCATTTTTAAGACGGTTTTTGATCTCCATTCCCACAGCAGGCAATGCTAAATAATCGGAACAACTCAGAGAAAGGAGTGAAAATTCATTATAACCAGTGGCTCTCATGCCCTTTTCTATGGCATCTACTACTTTTTCTGGTTCAACATCCGTAGCAGGGCGAGTTAACATTCCTGGTTGGCAAAAACGACAGCCACGGGTACAACCCCTTCTAATTTCTACCGTCAGGCGATCGTGTACTGTTTCTACATAGGGAACTAAACCAATAGAATAAGCAGGAATAGGTGTCGCAACTCGGCGTAAAATTCTCTGGGGAACATCAGAGCGACTAGGCTTTACTGAGCCATCTTCCGCCATATCATAGAATCTAGGAACATATACCCCAGGAACTTGAGCTAAATCTAGTAATAAATCTTCTTTACTTAGTTTCGCTGCTTTTCCTTCTTCTAATACTAAACCGATTTCGGGTAAAAGTTCTTCTCCATCCCCCAAAACTACAAAATCAAAAAAGTCAGCATAGGGTTCGGGGTTAGAAGTTGCTGTTTGTCCCCCTGCAAAAATAAAAGGATAATTACCAGACTCTCTTTCTTTCCAGGTGAGGGGAATTTGAGCTAGAGACAGCATTTCTAGAATGTTAGTTGCTCCTAGCTCATAACTGAGACTAAAACCTAAAATATCAAAATCTTGTAGCGATCGCTTTGATTCTAAAGCAAATAGAGGTGTATTGGTTTCTCGTAATTTAGCTGCTAAATCTGAGGCTGGAAGATAAGTGCGATCGCATAATTGTCTAGGTTGAGCATTGATAATGTTGTAGAGAATAATATGTCCTAAATTTGATGCACCTACTTCATAGACCTCGGGATAGGTTAGTACCCATCTTACCTGTGCAGAATCCCAAGGCTTGTGTGCTGCTCCTAATTCGTTACCGAGATAACGCGCAGGTTTATTAATTTCAGGAGAAATGAACTTCTCAACAGCAATAGTCACAGATTTAGTCCCCCTATGGTTGTAGCAGATTCAGTTTTTTTAATATACCGAACAAAACATACCTTTTGGGGCTAGGGGAAAGGGACTAATTTTCACTTTCCCCCCAAAATTGAGTCTTGGGATTAAAACCGATAGATATCAAGGTTTATTCTAGACTATTGTTGCGGTGAAACTATCTTTACTTTCAAAAATTTCAAATACTTTATCTAACTGAGTTAACTCAAAAACCATTCTGACGGAGGGAGGAACGGAACAAATGCTAAAACGACGTTGTAAATCTTGAGCCAGATTAAATCCTTTAATTAGAGCCATTAAACCTGCACTATCCATAAATTCTACTGATGCCATATCCACTAACAAAGCAGAGTCAGTTTGATTTTCTACTGCATCAGTTAGTTCTTGTAAAAATTCTCTAACATTAGCTGCACTGACATAACCTTGAGGTTCAAAAGTTGCGAATTGACAATTTAATGTTTGACTGTTCATAGTTTCCTTTACCACCCTAAGAATTATCACCTTAAAAGTTTTACTTTATATCTTATAAAGAATAATCTGTAATTTGATAGATATCTACCCTTTAGATGCCGACTTTACAAAATCTTGATATAACTATGAAGCTCAGTTCAAGTTGTGTTTTTTCATAAGTTTGAATCCAATTTCTAATATCCTATGTTAATTGGTATGGCATAAGAAATCATTGTTTTCTCGCCATTATTGGAGGTTGTGACTTTAGAATCGCGCAAAAACATATTACGTTTATAGCCGACTCTTTCCTTTTTTATATCCTAAAAAACACTTAAATTTTTCACCTCATTGCTCTAACTCTTATAAAATTACCTAATTGTTAATACTTAATCATGAAGTAATTTGTTACGTTGTGTTGTAATGTAAACTACAAATACAATTTATTAAACAATAATTTTAGAAGTATTTTTGCTGAATCAAGGGAATAAATTTAAGGCAAGATTAAACCTTAAATTTATCCTGATTAGTTTGCCAAATTTCTTTGAGAAACTGATTCAAGTGTTGTTTACCGGCTTGAGTGTCTTGAAGACAACTATCATGAGATGGATTGATTTTACTCAAAAGGGGGATCATCTCTGTATCAAAAGCCACTCTAAATAAATTTATGGGAAAAAGCAAATCTATACTGCGGTGTAAATCAACTATTACCATATCAGAATCAATACAGTAATTAGCTCTACTGGCTGATTCTTGGGAGAGGGCAGCATCATAATAGATATCTTCAGAGTTTGGTAATTTTTTTCTCAAAGAATCTGGGGCATAAGTTAGAGCAATTGTTCTAATCCAACACATTTGACGCTGAGGGATAATTTGAATCACCTCTCCATAAAGAATACTGTTTGTGTTGTCTAGAGCGACAATTTGTCCTGAACAAAATAGTTGTTTTGGCTGACTAGAAATAGAATCACTCATTAGGGAAAAAACTGGGTTCAACCAAATATAACAGTTTTGAACTATCACTCTTACGAATACTAGTGTAATCCAGAAATTGTTAAGAAGTTGTCAATAACCCAGATTTTAGGAATTAATTAGCTTTAGTCAAGAATATATTAGGAAATATACCCTAATTCTAGGAGTTTATTCATAATTTTAGCGGTACTGTCTTCTAACTCTTCTAGATCTGTGCGACACTCCACTTCAGGATTAAGAGGAGGCTCATAGGGATCGCTTATCCCAGTAAACTGTTTGATTTCTCCTGCACGAACTCTTTTGTACAGTCCCTTAACATCCCGCTTTTCGCACACTTCTATAGGTGCATTGGCAAAAACTTCGACAAAGTCACCTATTTTTTCCCTCATCTCATCTCTAATAGCACGATAGGGAGAAATAACTGGAACTAACACTATAACTCCATGACGAACTAACAGTTTGGCAACAAAACCAATTCGGCGAATATTGGTATCTCGGTCTTCTTTAGAAAATCCGAGTCCTTTAGTTAAGTTTTCTCGAATTTCATCACCATCTAATACCTCAAAGTCATAGCCTTGAGATTGCAATTCTTTGGTTAAGGCTGTGGCAATAGTGGTTTTACCTGCACCACTAAACCCTGTAAACCAAACCGCTACTCCACGTTGCTTCATCTGTTTTTTTTACTGAATTCGATTCATCTACGTATTCTACTCGCTTAGATGACCAAATTAATGGGCTATTGATCGCTTATAAATCAGATGAGGCATAATCTTGACCTAAATTTTAAAAAATTCTGATGGACAAAAATCAAGGGAATCAATACTGTTCGTTTAACAATTAATGCTTCGGTGAATGGGGACTTGGGGACTTGGGGCGGGAAGGAGACTTCATTACAAAGTCGATCTGTTTTGGCTTCAATACCTAGATCTATTAAGTCTCCTCCCGGGGGGATTTGGAGATTTGGGGATTTGGTGGCTTGGGGACTTGGGGGATTCTCACAAGGGTAGGTTTTTAACGCGCTCCGTGAGTGTCTACTATCATTTGAACGAACAGGATCAGCTTTTGCTCCCTTGTCTCCTTGTCCTCCTTGTCCTCCTTGTCTTCGGAGTCTTGATTTCAGGCTTAAATGTAAAAAGTCTACCCTTGTAAGCTTGGGGGATTGGGGGAGACCCAACTCGTCGCTGAGGGAGACCTTTCCTACATCCCTACTTCCCTACTTCCCTACATGAATTCCCACTCCCTATCTTCCCTACATCCCTATTTCCCTACTTCCCTACTTCCCCACTTCCCCATCTGTAGCTTGCCTTAAATCAAAACAATATAATTCCCCAGTCTGATAATATCTGGGATTAACTCTATGAAGTACAAATTACCAGAAAGTTTCAGCCAAAATTGAGATTATGAAACGAAGAAAAATGCTTTCCTATGTGGGTATAGGTACAACAACCGCTACTACTTTAGTAGCTTGTAACCAAACCCAAGAAAGTGGAGTTGTTGGAGATAGTAGTCTGCCTAATTTGCGATGGCGCATGGTAACTAGTTGGCCCAAATCCCTCGATACAATTTTCCAAGGAGCACAAAAAGTATGCGATCGCGTTAAAGCCATCACGGGAGGAAAATTTACCATTGAACCTTATGCAGCAGGAGAAATAGTCCCTGGGTTAGAAGTCTTAGATGCAGTTCAAAACGGCACAGTAGAGTGCGGACACACTGCTAGTTACTATTATGTAGGTAAAAACCCCGCCCTCGCTTTCGGAACATCTGTACCTTTTGGTCTGACAGCACAACAGCAAAACGCCTGGTTTTATCATGGCGGAGGGTTAGAAGCAATGCACCAGCTATACTCAGATTTTAACGTGATTAGCTTTCCTGCGGGCAATTCAGGAGCGCAAATGGGGGGCTGGTTCAAAAAAGAAGTTAAATCTTTAAGGGATTTTAATGGCTTAAAAATGAGGATTCCAGGTTTGGGAGGCAAAGTTATGGCTCGCTTGGGAGTTAATGTCCAGGTTTTGCCAGGAGGAGAGATTTTTTTAGCTTTAGACAGAGGGGCGATCGATGCAGCAGAATGGGTAGGTCCTTACGATGATGAAAAGCTAGGCTTGAATAAAGCTGCATCCTACTACTACTATCCTGGTTGGTGGGAACCTGGTTCAACTTTTGAATTGCAAATTAATAAGTCTCAATGGGATAAGTTACCTCAAGAATATCAAGAAGTCCTTAAAACTGCTGCGATGGAAGCTAATTTGACTATGCTTTCTCAGTATGATGCTTTAAATCGCCAGTCTCTACAAAGTCTCATTGCTAGTGGTACAAAATTAATTCCCTACAGTAGAGAAATTTTACAAGCAGCACAAGCAGCAGCATTGGAGATTTATCAAGAAAATGCTAGTAAAGATAATTCCTTTAGACAGATTTATGAACAGTGGGATGAGTTTCGTACCTCAGTTTCTCAGTGGCACAAAATCAACGAGTTGAGTTTTGCTAATTTTGTTTCCCAATCTTAAGTGAGTCATTAGTTGACTTTATAGTAGCCAAATACTACTAGATTCTGGCTAATAGCTAATAGCTTGAAAACTTGAGAGGTTGCAGAGGAAAATGTGGCTGGATTAATCATAAGTTTAGTATCTTCGGGTAGAATGCTTCATGATAGAGCCAAATTCTATCTTTAGTAGTGAACAGTAAACAGTAAGCAGTAAACAGAAACTTTGTACTATCTATTGAGGGTAAAGTCTTCTTTTCATTTGATAGTAGTTAAATCCTATCTTTGTAGGTTGAACTGATAACTGATAACTGATAACTGATAACTGACTTAAGCTTGGGGATTTTTCCTTAAGGATTATTACTTTTGTAGTTTAACTGTTAGCCAAGGGAGAAATTTCGTGGATTTATCACTGATTCCTGCTCAACCCAAACCTGGTGTTATCAATGTTTTGATTGAAATTCCCGCAGGTAGCAAAAACAAATATGAGTTTGACAAAGACATGAACGCTTTTGCTCTTGATCGCGTTCTCTATGCTTCAGTTCAGTACCCCTATGATTATGGTTTTATTCCCAATACTCTAGCAGATGATGGTGATCCTTTAGACGGAATGGTAATTATGGATCAACCCACTTTCCCAGGATGTGTGATCGCAGCTAGACCTATAGGAATGCTGGAAATGATTGACGGAGGAGATCGCGATGAAAAAATCCTTTGTGTCCCCGACAAAGACCCTCGCTATGCTAACGTAACTTCCTTGAAAGATATTGCTGCCCATCGTCTAGATGAAATTGCTGAATTTTTCCGAACTTACAAAAATCTGGAAAAGAAAGTTACAGAAATCTTGGGTTGGCAAGATATAGAATCTGTCAAGCCTCTGGTAGAACAGTGCATTAAAGCTTATAAATAAGCAACCATGAAAGATAGGGGATGGATCGGGGGCAAATTTCCTCAATCCCTTATCTTGTTACAATATTTTACAAGGCTGCAACCTCATAGCTAGCACCTGAGTAAAAATAGCGAAATTACAATAGTTAATAAAAAAAACAATGCTTGTTAAATCTACCACCCGTCATATTCGTATTTATACTGCTGAAGTTAAAGGTCAAGAGTTGGTCGAAAGTGATAATGTTCTAACTCTTGATGTGGATCCTGATAATGAATTCAATTGGAGCGAAGACTCATTGCAAAAAGTTTATCGCAAGTTTGATGAACTGGTAGAAGCTAGTAGTGGTGAAGATTTAAGCGAGTACAATATCCGTCGTATTGGTTCAGATTTAGAACATTTTATTCGTTCTCTATTGCAAAAAGGAGAAATCAACTACAACTTGGGAGGAAGAGTCCGTAACTACAGTATGGGCTTACCTAGAGTGGAAAACCCTGAAACCGAAGGAAAATATCTTTAACAGTGAACAATGAAATGTATTATTAATCGTCGGGCTAAATTTTCCGCGAGTCACCGCTACTGGCTACCCGAGTTGGATGAGCCTGAAAACCAGCGTCTATTCGGCTTGTGTAGTCGCTTCCCTGGACATGGACACAACTACGAACTATATGTGTCTTTAGAAGGAGAATTAGACAAGTATGGAATGGTAGAAAACCTCTCCACTGTCAAAAAAGTAATCAAAGAAGAAGTAACTAGTCAATTAGATTACGCTTACCTCAACGATGTGTGGTCAGAATTTCAAGAAACTCTCCCCACTACCGAAAATATTGCTAGAATCATCTGGCAAAAACTGGCACCTCGTCTATCACTAGTTAAAATTAAACTTTACGAACACCCAGAACTTTGGGCTGAATATCAAGGAAAAGATATGGAAGCATCTTTAACTGTTAAAACTCACTTTAGTGCTGCTCATCGTTTGGCGTTACCAGAACTTAGTTTGCAAGAGAATACGGAAATTTACGGAAAGTGCGCTCGGGTCAATGGACACGGACACAACTATCATTTAGAAGTGACAGTAGTGGGGAATATTGATTCTCGCACAGGAATGTTAATCGATTTAGGTGCCTTGCAGCAAGTAATTGATGATCGCGTAGTAGAACCTTTCGATCATACTTTCCTTAATAAAGATATTCCTTACTTTGCCGAAGTTGTACCAACAGCCGAAAATATTGCTCTTTACATTGCTCAAATATTGCGATCGCCTATTGTGGAGCTAGGAGCAGAATTAGATAAAATTAAGCTCATCGAAAGTCCTAATAACTCCTGTGAGATTTACTGTCGCCAGTCAGTTGTCGATCATAGCCAAGCTCAAACTCCAGAAGCAGCTATTGCTGTGTAAAAGAATAACAACAACATCTTTAAATCTTTGTTAATTTCAGAGGTTTATATTTTAATCTTGAATTAATAAGGTAATGAGGACTTGATTATCCAAGGCTCATTACCAAAGTGCAAAAAGTCAACACCCTAGGTGAGATATGCTGAACTTGGTTGAGTAGCCCCCATTGTCAAATGAAACTCCTTCTTACTTTTTGCTGAACCTTGTTACTTCAGGGGAGAAGCCCCACAAATCACAACTAAACTCAAGGGTTTGTGGTGAGAATTTTTTAAGGAGTGTTAACAGTTGCTCTGGTAATTAAAGAAAGCAAGAGAAATTGTTTGATAATATGGGCGAAAGTTAGTCAGTTAACAGTTTAGACAGTTATCTGGTTGACATTCCCTAAATATTTCACCTAATAAAAGGAGTGAGCAGAAATGGAATCCCAAGAAACAACCACTACTACTACTACTAGTACCACTGTTGGTTTAAGTACGGAAACTCCAGGCGCGATCGCAAAACCCTCCCCTGTGGATAATAAACCAGCACAAGAGTGGTTAAAAATTGGTAAGGATTTCTTAGCTAAGATATACGACATTATAGGAGAATTTATCTCTAATAATGAAAAGGAACTAGTAAACTTACTGTTAATCTTTCTCGCGATCTTAGCAGTAAAAATAACTTTAGCAATTTTAGCTGCAATTAATGATTTTCCTTTACTATCTCCCTTATTTGAATTAATTGGTTTAGGATATACAGCATGGTTTGTCTATCGTTATCTTTGGAAAGAGTCTAGCAGACAAGAGTTAAAAGACGAGTTTAAAGCTCTCAAATCTCAGGTTATGGGAAAAGATCAATAACTAATAATTAGTTTCACAGTCAAACTATAAAATATTCAGTAATGAATTTAGTATCTCCAGGGACTATCCCTGGGGATTTTTTGCTTGTTTTTCTAGTAACTTAATTTGTTTTTCAATTTGTTCAAAAATAGCTATTAAAGAATCAAGTTCATCTAATTCACCAGAACGGCTACAAAATATAATTTTCTTGAGAATTTTATCTAATTTTTGAGACAAGGATAGAGCTTGTTCCATCATTCTCTTTACTTGTCTCTGCTCATAAAATTTTAAGGCTTTACCACGTAAAATCTGAATTGTAATTTCCTCTCCATACTTATTTAAGAAGAATTCAATGCGAAGTAAGATACGTTCCTGATTATAAAATTTTTCAGTAGCTACCTTTTTAGATTTTTCTATAGGTTTTAGCGGTTGTTTAGCGAGAATTTTAATTTCTTGAATAATATGATTAAAAATAGCAATTTCTACGGGTTCTAGGGAAGATTGTAGGACTCCATCTCTACTCCAAATAATCCGACCGTAATCTGAATGTCTTTCTAAATAAAGTCTTCCAATACCACCATCTAAAATTCTAGCTAATAATTCTTGCCAGAGTTGTTCTGGAGCAAGAGAAGATAAGGTGTCTATTGACTCGTTAATATATTTGGCTTTAACTTCTAATAAATTAGGTAAGGATTCAAGATTATTAGAATTCAGTTGAGGAAGATTGGAACTAGTAATGTTTGGTTCACTAGCAAAAATTTCCGATTGGGAAATAGAAATAGCATCCTCTAAAGAACTACTATCTGGTGGTAATTTTTCTCGGGTATTGACAATTAGAGTTGGTCGCTCGTGGAGGTTAGGTGTTTTACTGTTGTTGGGTGGTGTAGCAGGAACATCTGTCAGAGTCAGGGAATAATCTAATTCTGAAGTAGAAGATTTTGGGGGGGGAGTTTCTTCAAGATTTGGTGGTGTAGCAGGAACATCTGTCAAAGTCAGGGAATAATCTAATTCTGAAGCAGAAGATTTTGGGGGGGGAGTTTCTTCGAGATTTGGTGGTGTAGCAGGAATATCTGTCAAAGTCAGGGAATAATCTAATTCTGAAGCAGAAGACTGTTTACCCGCATTTTGGAGCAAGTTAGATTGAAGAGAGCTAGGGAGTGTATCGGGATTGCTATTGCTTACTTCTTTGAAATCTCTTTTTAAATATGAAGCTAATATTAGCTGATGAGTTTGGCTATCAAGCTCGAAAATTTCTAGACTATAGCCGAGAGCTTTCACAATGGGATAGATAAAATTATACCCATTTCTATCTTCTGGGTTAATCATTCCCAGAATCAAGACATTATCTCTCAATGCTAAAGGTAAAAATTGATAATGAAGACAGAATTCTAGAGACACTATGGAGTCAATGAGTTTAAATATATGTTTTCTGTCAGTAGCAATGGGAGAGGTCGAGTTATTGATTAAATCTGAAGAATGATTAATTTGGGACATTACGATAGTGGGGTTAGTGAAAAATCTCAGTTCTGCTAGAGTTAAAACTCAAGATTTACTATGGAAACATAATCAATAGGATAATTAGCTGTTCAAAATAACCTAAACCTAATTTACCCAAACTGGTTACTAAATTTAGCAATTCAGTATATTTTCGTAAGCCCAAAAAATTAGCTATTTTTAGCTTAGTCATCAATCCAGTCAGATAGGAAAGGTTTAACTTTGACCAAGAATTTACGTAGATTTTTATATGGAACTAAACCTTTATGGTGGAGATGACCAAGAATAATACCTGGATGTCTGTTTTGTGTCTGAGAAAAATCAACTATTGCTTGTTTAGAAAATTGGGCTTTGGTTTGAGATGCAAAATGATTTAAGGCTTTTTCATCAATTAACCAATTAGAAGCTAGTTTATTTGCTGCTTCTTCTTCAGGATTTTCTTCTAGTTCCTCTAAGTTATCTAAATAAACACCTTGATGTTCTGCAACAATATGACCTAGTTCGTGCATAAGAGTGAACCAAAAGCTATCAATTCTGTCATACCTGAGAGTAAGAGCAATTACAGGATGATTGTTCAAATAAAAAGCAGTACCATCTAAAAATGTTTTTTTCAAATGAGGAACTATAGCAAAATAAATGCCCAAATCGTTTAAAAGTTGAGGAATATTAGTTATATCTTCTTCTCTTTGTGAATAACTAAGAATATGTGGAATCTCTTGTTTGAGTGTTTCTAATCGAAATTCAGAAATTTTTTGCGTAGTACTTACTACTTGTTCTACTCTTTTACACCAAGCAATTTTGGCATTATATTCTGGTTCTCTAGTTTGACTATGACGAAAATTAACCGCAAGTTGAGGATTATCTTGCGGTGATTTTATTCCTAATAATTGACATACTGACTGTTCTAGATCATCTAAAGATTCTGTAGATTTAATCCATCCACGCTTAATCAACTCAGAAATCGGTGCAAGAGTATATAAACGACTTCGACGCTCAATTTCTGACTCTTTTTGCTTTTTTTTTGCTAGATGTAGACGATAGTTAGCTTCTAAATTAGTCCAGAATTCCGCAGTAGTTCCAAAGGCTGCTGATAATTCCCTTGCTGTTTCTGGAGTAATTTGCTTTGTTCCTTTGATGATTTCATTGATGGCTTGGGGTGGACGATTGGTAATTTCAGCTAAATCTTTTTGTGTCCAACCACGAGCATCTAATTCTCGTTGTAAAATTCTACCTGGTGAGATTATTCTCGCTGGTGTTAAACTGTTGCTCATTATTGCCATTTTCTTATTTAGTGATAATCTTCAATATCAATGATTAGGAGATATTTACCATCCTCATCTTTTTCAAGTATCACAATTAAACGCCATTGTTTATTTAAGCGTAACGATCTTTGATTTTGTTTGCCTCGTTTACCAGAAAGCTTTTCAAATCTTAGTCCTTTATTGGCATATAAATCTTGTTCACTTTTGGCTGCTGCAATAATCGCCATAACTTCAAAGAAATCATCCACAACTCCAGGATATTTATGAGCATCTTTTTCCTCTGTATAAAGTAATTCGATTTTCTTTTTTTTAAATTTGAATCTCATCTTTCACCATCCAAGATGCCGAAGAGTCTTCCGCATTATAAGCTAACAACTTCAGCCTTGGGGTGAATGACTAAATTCATTATATCTTTTATTGGTACACAATAACTATGAAAACTTGATAAACTATGAGTTCGATGAAATTTAAGATACTAGGGAGGTCAATTCAGCTTGTGTTCTGGGATATTTTGAAGTTGAGCATTTTTTCGGAGCGATTTGGTCTAAAATTCCTCTGAGTACTTTTAAGGATTTTTTGGAGATATGACAGAGCAATACCCTATTCCAGTTGTAGTTAACGGTGCTGCGGGTAAAATGGGTCGAGAAGTAATTAAGGTGGTTACTGCTGCTGAAGATATGATGTTAGTAGGGGCAGTTGATAAAAATCCTCAATATCTGGGTCAGGATGTTGGTGAGGTAGCTGGTTGCGGTGCTGTAGAAGTCCCCATAATTAACGATCTACAAAGTGTTTTGGTTATAGCAACTCAGGAAAAAGTACAAGGGGTGATGGTAGATTTTACCCATCCTGATACTATATATGATAATGTGCGTAGCGCGATCGCCTATGGAGTGCGCCCTGTAGTGGGGACAACAGGATTAAGTGAAGCACAGATTAAGGATTTGGCTGAGTTTGCTGAAAAAGCTAGTACAGGAGCTTTGATTATCCCCAACTTTTCTATTGGAATGGTATTACTACAACAAGCAGCAATTCGAGCTTCTGAGTATTTTGATCACGTAGAAATAATTGAGTTACATCACAATCAAAAAGCCGATGCTCCCAGTGGGACAGCTATTAAAACGGCTCAAATGCTAGGGGAGATGGGAAAAACTTATAATCCCCAATTAGTTGAGGAAACAGAGCATCTACCTGGTGCTAGAGGTAGTTTAGCAGCAGAAAATATCCGCATTCACAGTGTGAGATTACCTGGTTTGATTGCTCATCAAGAAGTGATTTTTGGCGCACCTGGACAAATATATACTCTCCGTCATGATACCAGCGATCGCTCTTGTTATATGCCTGGAGTGCTTTTAGCAATTCGTAAGGTGACTCAACTTACTTCTTTAGTTTATGGTTTAGAAAAAATCCTCTAGTAAAGGATGAGCATTTTTTAGTTAGTATTTTCATGTTAAAACCTCTGACTCGTGCTAAGTTTGAGCAATTAATTTCACCTATTGCCACAGGAGCGCAATACGCTCATTATTGGGGAAAATGGCAAGACTTACTAAATCGCTTACTAGTTTCGGTAGTAGCAGTGATTGGCGTTTTCATTTTAGGATTAATACTAGGAAACTCCGCACGAGGTTTAGTGTTGCTCATTGCAGTTATAGCAGGGCTTTATTGGTTGTGGGGACCTGTATATTGGGCTAGTGTTAGGAATCTTAAAGCTCGTCGTTTTAAATATAGTGGTTTTTGGCGAGGGCGGATTCTAGATGTATTCGTCACGGAAGAGCTAATTGGAGAAGAACAAACAGTTAACCAACGAGGAGAATTGGTAGTTGTAGAAAATCGGGAAAGGCGGATTAATTTGATCTTGGGAGATCGAACAGGATTTGAAATAACCATTCAAGCTCCTTTGCAACGCATTCATCAATCTATTAGGGTGGGTCAAACCGCAGAGTTATTGGTATTGTCTAATCGTTTTGATTTAGCCACTATTGATAAGGTGACAGATGCTTATATTCCTAGTCAAAATCTTTGGGTTGGCTCTTATCCTTGGTTACAAAGAGATGTTTTTGTTGAGGTGAGTCGGGAATTAAGAAATTATTAATTTGTTAATGGTTAATGGTTAGTGGTTAGTGGTTGGTGGTTAATGGTTGATTGGGTGAGCATTCTCTATATAACTTAATGAATCCAACAATTAAGTTAAATTTTTTCAGAATTCAAAACGTTCTTGCATGGGGTTGGGGAAATAAGATAGTATGAGCTACTTATTCTGTTTAAGACTCATGGAAGATAAACATATGTTAATGATTCCTGGACCGACACCGGTACCAGAGAAAGTCTTACTTGCTATGGCGCAACGTCCTATAGGACACCGTAGCGGTGATTTTAGTAAGATAATTGCAGAAATTAACGAAGGTTTGAAATGGTTGCACCAAAGTACAAATGAAGTACTTTCCCTCACTGTATCGGGGACAGGTGCGATGGAAGCTGGTATAATAAATTTCTTAAGTCCAGGCGATCACGTTTTAGTAGGGGTTAATGGCAAATTCGGCGATCGCTGGGCGCAAATCAGCGAAACTTTTGGTCTAAACACTACCAGAATTACGGCAGAGTGGGGACAACCCCTAGATACTGAAGAATTCCGCAGTTACTTAGAAGCTGATAGCAACAAGGAAATCAAAGCAGTAATCGTTACTCACTCGGAAACCTCTACAGGAGTACTCAACGATCTAGAGACAATCAATAAATATGTTAAAGCCCACGGTGAAGCTTTAATTATTGTTGATGCGGTAACTAGTTTGGGTGCGTATAATGTTCCCATCGACGACTGGGGTTTAGATGTAGTGGCTTCTGGTTCACAAAAAGGCTATATGATTCCTCCTGGTTTGGGTTTCATTTGTGTCAGCGATAAAGCCTGGAAAGCTTACGAAACTGCCAAATTCCCTCGCTTTTATATGGACTTGGGTAAATACAAAAAAGCTAATCTCAAAGCGAGTTCTCCTTTTACCCCTCCTGTTAACCTGATGTATGGTTTGCGAGTATCACTACAAATGATGCAAAGAGAAAGCTTAGAAAGTATTTTCTCCCGTCATCAACGCCTAACCAATGCAACTCGCGCTGCGGTGAAAGCCTTGGGGTTAAAACTTTTTGCTGCGGATGATTGTGCTAGTACTGCGGTAACTGCTGTAGATCCTTCTCCCATTAGTGCAGAAGATATCAGAAAGATCATGAGTAGTAAATATAATATCGCTCTTGCTGGAGGACAGGATCACCTCAAAGGAAAAATTTTCCGTATTGGACATTTGGGATTTGTCAGCGATCGCGATATACTAGCTGGTATTGCTTGTTTAGAAGCGACTCTGATGGAATTAGGTCATGATGTCAAACCCAAAGCTGGAGTCAAAGCTGCTGCTGCATTAGTTTAAATGACCAACAAAAATAGGGGTAGTCTATTTACCGTTAATAAAAATCTCAACAAATCTGTTGAGCCGTAATCCTAACGGTTAGATTACTAGCCTTCGGATTTGCACCGAATTCTCGAAGTGCGTTTTCGCTTGCTGGAAGACCCCTTCTTAGCTATTGCTAAAAATTCATCCTCCAGCATGACCTCAAGTTCTCTGTTAGAGAGGCTAAAATAACTATGTCTTCTCAAACATAGCTGTTTATTCAGTTTTTTATTGAGCCCATACCATGCGCTCCAGACGTGCTTTCCCATCGTCATAATAGGATAGGCGTTTTGGAGAGGTACGCGCTCAGATAATCTCATAGCTCTACGGGCTAAAACCAAGGCCGATGCTGTATCCGAGCTAAGTCCATAGAGTTTGAGGTATTTTACCAACCCAATTACAGAGCTATAGGCTGGAGATAGGAATATTATTTCTATCCCAGCCATTTGAGTTTTTTGGATTAATAATTCTGTTATTTTGCCATAGCTGAAATATGAGAGCATCCTACTGTAACGAGTACCTTTTTCTCTCATTTGCGCTTTCTTGGCAGTAAAATCTAATTTCTCTAATACCAAAGGACATTTATTTTTGACGCACAAATCCACAATTTCATTACATACATCATGGAGTATTGCCAATTGTGGATTTGTGCGCCTTGAATGGAGATTAAATTTTATTTGTCTTGTTTCTTTTAAATTTCCATCTTTGTCTGTTCTGGCAATTCCAATAACATTGGGGTTAATATCGATGCCAATACAGCCATAATATGTAGAATAACTAGTCTTCTCTGGTTGTGGTACTTCTGTCGAACAAGCAATAAACCATCTAAAGTCTTTAGCATAAATACGATAGGTTAAGGCTCGATTATTTTTAATTGCATCTTCAATCCATTCTGATTTGTAGGGAAATTTTAATGGTGCATAAATATATTTCCCATATTTGGCTTCTAGGCCATAAGGCACTCGAAAAACAATATTGTTGTCATCATACTGAGCTATTTGATTTCCTTTGCTTTCTCCTTTACTCCCAACTGTCATGTACTGAGTTTTCTTTTGTCCAATTGTTACTTTTAATGGAGCAGTGAGCAGATAAGCCAGCTTGTTTTGCAATAAATATAATCTTCTTTTTTTCTGATGGATTGCGAATTTTTTATTGCTCTGAAGAGTTCTTCTGGTTTTTAAACTACACGCAATAGGAGTTGTTTTTAATTTCTTTTTCTGTTTTTTTAGCCAAGAGAAAGTAGATTTGATTTGGGATGATATCTTTTTGATATGCTCTTTGCGACATAAATTTGCTAAACTAATTGCAGCTAGTGCCTCGCATCTAATAGCGTTAGCCTGTCGCTTGTTTATGCCATATTTAACTTGAATATCTTTGATTATTATACTGTCTTTTTCTTGGGCTAATAACCTATTAATATATTCGCACCTTGCAGGATAAACCAACCGGGAAACATCTGCTGCAAAATTATGGAGTTTTGTTGGCAGTTCAGTTACGGTAGTTCTTTGAGGCATTTTTATTCTTTATTTAATCTGGCAATTATTTTATCACCTTCAGCCTGTAAACTTTCCATTAGTTTACGATTCTTCTTGCTTCTACTCCCATAGAGCCTAGAACTAAATACCGTTATTATTTCTAATACATCAGACGCTAGTTCTTCTTCAAAACTCGGCTGTTCTCCTTGATGAATAATTACTATTTCTATTCCTTGGATTTCACATAAAGCAAAGACCAATTCCGAGCCAAACCTTAATAGCCGATCTTTCGTAGTCAAGACTAATCTTTTTAGTTGACGGTGAAGGATCATTTCTAATAGTTTTTGCAATCCTTTCTTCTTATAATTCATCCCCGAACCTAGATCGGAAATAACTAAACTTCTCCAGCCTTTTGCTGCACAATAAGTCTCTAGCAATTCCTTTTGCCTTTCTAAGTCTTGTTTTTGGTCGTGACTACTGACTCGACAGTAGCAAACTGTGGGATAGTCATTATTTTCTGCATTTAAAAGTTTGTTAATGTCATAATACCTAGTTCCTCCCTTGGTTTTTCTATGAGGGACTAACTCTCCAGATGACTCCCATCGACGCATCGTTTCTATTGATACGCCTAACATTTTGGCAGCTTCTCCTATCTTGATAAATCTTTTTTCCATATCCGCAGATCGTACAAGATATGTTGAGATTATGCCATATTATTGTTAACTGTTATGAACCCCTAGAAAACCGTGACACTTCCATAGGTTGAAGGGCTGTCTTTACAACATTGATAACTTAGGCGTAGAATCAGAGATTCTCTCGTTACCAATTGCTTGGACTATCAAGGCTCTTTAGTTTAACTTTTCTTAAATTTGCGATCTCGAAGAGATCTGCCTTTGGCAGCGCGCAATTCCTCAACATTACTAAAGTTGCAATAATAATTTCCACGAAGAATTAGACTTAATAAGACAATTTTGGAAGTATTACAATGATTTACCTGAAAATGTGTAGGGTATTACCCACCAATACTATAAGTTACTTAAAATCGCTCCATTAAAGTTAACTGAAAAATTTTAGCCAAATTAGGTATGGGTAAAATATCTATTGGTGCTTCAACAAATGCAGGTTGTTGCTTAGAAAAATAGACTAATACTTTAATTTTATTAAATAGGGATATCTCAACTTGTAGAGGTCATAAAACCGAACTTTGTTTCTGGGGGACTATTGTATAGTTAATACTGTGAGTCAAGCACATAACAGATGACTCACCAACCAATTGAACCAATATTCATAATTACTCTCTGATTTAATCTCATCAACTAAGTTTTGGAGGGAAATAACATGGCATTAATTCGTTGGGAACCTTTCCGAGAAATGGATAGCTTACAAAGAGAAATGAACCGTCTCTTCGAGAGCTTAAGTTCGACAACGCAACCAGACAATGGAAAACCTTATATTCCCCCCGCCGAAATGACGGAAACCCCTGAAGAAATCCACCTCAAACTGGAAGTTCCAGGGATGGATGCCAAAGACATCGATATTCAAGTTTCGGCTGAAGCTATTGCCATCAGTGGAGAACGAAAATCTGTATCTCGTACCAATGGGGAAGGTCAAAAACGCAGTGAATTTCGCTACGGTGCTTTTCGTCGTGTCATTCCTTTACCCGCCCGCGTGCAAAATACTAATGTAAATGCGGAATATAAAGACGGGATTTTGCACCTAACCTTACCCAAACACGAATCAGAAAAAACTAAAGTAGTTAAGGTAAATATTGGCTAAATTACTAACATTTTTCAGCAAAGTTTGGCAAACCAACAAGAATTTTAAAGTTGACTTAACTCCAGATTTTTATCTTTCTTAAAGTCTAATAATTGACAATCATTACTTAATTTAGGAGGAAAATAACATGGCATTAATTCGTTGGGAACCCTTCTCAGAAATCGACAGTTTACAAAAAGAAATGAACCGTATGTTTGACAGTCTAGCATCAAGGACTACAGACAGATGGGGTTCGGCTTTTGTCCCTGCTGCGGAAATGGAAGAAACCCCAGAAGCAATCCATCTCAAACTAGAAGTTCCAGGTATGGATGCAAAAGATATCGATATTCAAGTTTCGGCTGAAGCTGTTTCTATCAGTGGAGAACGCAAAGAAGAAAGCAAAACTGAAGAAAAAGGTATGACCAGAAGCGAATTTCGCTATGGTAGCTTCCGCCGTGTCATTCCTTTACCTGCTCGCATACAAAACACTAATGTCAACGCAGAATACAAAGACGGAATTCTCAATCTAACTCTACCCAAAGCCGAAGAAGAGAAGCATAAAGTCGTTAAAGTCAACGTCGGCTAATCTTCTCAGTAAGGTGGGCGGTGCATCGCCCTACCTATTATATTTCTCCTTTTTGAGGGAGCGGAAACCCGATCATTTTTAAGCACAACAGGAGAGTAAATAGATGTTAGTTCGGAGTTAGTGGTTAGTAGGGGCGCAAGGCTTGCGCCCTGGTTAGTAGTCAAATTCCTAACTCCTAACTCAAGATAACGGAGGTGAAAGCAAGTAATGGCAGCAACCGATTTCAAAGACTACTATCAAATTTTGGGAGTGAGTAAAACAGCAACTCCCGAAGAGATTAAAAAAGCTTACCGCAAACTAGCCAGAAAATATCACCCTGATCTCAATCCAGGGGACAAAGAAGCGGAAAAGCGTTTTAAAGAAATCAACGAAGCTCAAGAGGTGCTATCTGACCCAGAAAAACGCTCTAAATATGACCAGTTCGGTCAATATTGGCAACAAGCTGCTGCTGGAACACCACCTCCAGGGGCTGGAGTGGGAGGTTTCGATTTCAGTCAGTACGGTAGTTTTGATGATTTCATTAACGAACTTCTAGGACGCTTTGGTGGTTCCGCTGGTAGAGATTCTTCAGGACGCAGAGTTTACACTTATCGTACTTCCACTTCCCCTCCAGGGGCTGGAGGATTTGGTGGTTTTGAAGACGTATTTGGCAGTGGCGGTTTTCAAGAAGTTCCCGCAGCCGATACGGAAGCTGCCATTACCCTTACCTTAAAGGAAGCTTGGCATGGTACGCAAAAACGCTTGCAACTGGATGCTGAAACTATTAAGGTCAGAATTCCTCCAGGGGCGAAACCAGGTAGTCGCATTCGCATTAAAGGAAAAGGTCGCACCAGCCCTTTCAGTCAACAGCGAGGAGATTTGTATCTCACTATTGATTTGAAACCTCATTCCCTATTCAAATTTGAAGGGGACAATATCCTCTGCCAAGTTCCCATCACTCCAGAAGAAGCAGCATTAGGAGCAGACATTAAAATTCCTACTCCTGATGGCAGTGTAACCATGAAAATACCTTCAGGGGTAGATTCGGGACAATCTCTGCGATTGCGGGGTAAAGGCTGGCGCGATGCTAAAGGTAGGCGCAGTGACCAAATTGTCAAGCTCAAAATTGTCACGCCCAAAGAATTAACTCCTCAAGAACGAGAATGTTACAAAAAACTCCGTCAAGCTAGTAGTTTTAATCCCCGTCGTAGCATAGAGGAGGTAAGGTTATGAATCCAATGAGTTTATCTCGCGTAGTAGTTTCTAGAGAAGGAGAACGCCTGATTACTTTTCAACAAGCTGCCTACCTCACTCAAACTTCGGTAGTCATTTTAGAACGCTTTGCGGATTTGGGTTTAATCGAACCTATAGAATCGATGCTGCGACTGTCTGACTTGACTCGCGTGATGCAGATTATACGTTTGCGACAGGACTTAGGACTAAATCTAGTTGGGGCAGCGATTGCTCTAGATATGGCAGCAGAAATTGCCCAACTTAAAGCTCAGATAAGAGCTTTACAACAAAAGCAGTTTTAAAAGGAGAACTGAACTAACCATGACTGAAAGTAACAAAAATGCTGAAACTAAAGAAACCACTATTGTTCCTGTAAGTCCCGAAACTGATGCTTTAGTGTAAAAAGAAATGGCGGGGGAAACTGACCAAATCAAAGCAGAAACCAAAGCCTTGGTCGAAGCAATTAGAAAACGGGCGCAGTCTGAGATTGAAAATGCTCAAACTATCACCAAAGATGCCTATCTTAATGCTATCCGCAGTGCCAGAGAAGCAGTTGAGCAAAACCAACTACTCGACCCCAAAAGGATCGAACATTTAGTTGAGATGATTCAAAGAGATGCCCAAGAAAATTCGCAAAAAACAGTAATTTCATCTACTGTTTTTTGCGATCGCCTGTCTGTGATTTTTTATACTGTTAATCAAGTAGCGATCGCGCTCCAGGAAAATACTGTTAACAGTTATTGGGATTCATCTCTTATCTACCTTAACTATGGGCAAAACAACTTTAAATGTTGTACCTAATCCTTCTTGAGAAGTAAGAGAAATTTCACCCTTTTGAACTTCTACACATCTTTTGACAATGGCTAAACCTAGTCCTGTACCAGGGATATGTCTAACATTACTAGCTCGATTGAAGGGAATAAATAAACGATCTATCTGTTCTGAAGGAATACCAATACCTTCATCTTTTACTGTTAAAGTTACAGTATTTTCTTGAGCAATTATTTTGAATTCAATAAGGCTACCTTCAGGAGAATATTTAATAGCATTAATTAATAAATTATCTAAAATATGTTGTAGTAGATTAATATCCCAAAGTGCATCAGTAAAAATTCCTTCGCTGATAAAATTCAATTTGTGTTTATTTCCAGTAGTAATTTTAAATTCTTCAATTAGTTGTTTACAATAAGATTGTATGTTTAAAGGTTCAGGATTATAAGGTAATTTACCTGCATCGGAGTGACCAATAACAATAATTTCATCTAATAGTTGAGATAAACTCTTTCCTGCGGAGCGAATTTGTTTTAGTAACAGTTCTTGTCTTTGTTCGCTTAAAAGCTCTTTTTTTTCTTCTAATAATCCAGCAGAAACTAATATGGTTGTCAAAGGATTACGAAAATCGTGGGAAAACATTGACAAAAACTCAGTTTTAAACTGGTTAATTTTCTCGGCTTCTGCTAGTTGTGAATTTTTTTCTTGAATACTATTTACTAACGTTTCATTAGCTTGCATTAAGGTTTCATTTACCCGTTTTCTCTCAATAGCATACTGTAAAGAACGAACTAATCCTTCTACATTAATATTTCTTTTTACTAGATAATCTTGTGCGCCTTGGCGTACTGCTTCTATAGCGAGTTGATCATCATTAGTATTAGTTAAAACTACGACGGGCAATCTCGGAGCAAAACGAACTATTGTTTGTAAAGAATCTAAACCCTGACTATCTGGTAAAGTTAAATCTAATAAAATTACATCATAAGCATCTTGTTCTAGATACTTAAGAGCTTCTCTTAGTCTTGTTACATGAACTAAATTAAATTTGTTTAAATGAAAATTTTTGAGGATTTCATGGAGTAATCTTGCTTCTACTAAATCATCCTCAACTAGTAAGACTTTTACATCATTTTCTGGCTTGATTGCCGATCGCATTTTAGCTCTAATAGCTTCCCCTTAAAATTCTACACTCAATTATCCTCACTCAGGTGGCAAGGTAACTGTAGTCAGCCAGAATTCTTCAATTCCCTTTACAATTCTAAACAAATCTTTGAGATTACGAGATTTGGTAATGTAGCAATTGGCGTGAAGATCATAGCTGCGAATAACATCATCTTCATTTCTGGAAGTAGTTAAGACCACAACAGGAATTCTTTTTAAACTCGGATCGTTTTTAATTTCCGCGAGGACTTCTCGACCATCTTTTTTCGGTAAGTTGAGATCGAGGACAATAAGATCGGGACGGGGTGCGTCTTGATACTTTTCTTTTTGACGGAGAAAAGCCATCGCATCCATTCCATCCCTCACTGTCAAAATTTCCTGAAAGACAGCACTATCTTTAAGGACTTCTTGAATGAGACGAATATCACCGATATTATCTTCTACCAAGAGGATCGTTTTACACTTATCGTCCGTCTCTACGGTCACGCTTACCTCCTACAGGAATTGTAAAATAGAATGTTGCTCCTTGATCCAATTCTGACTCAACCCAGATATTTCCACGATGACACTCAACAATTTTTTTACAAATTGCTAAACCCATTCCTGTACCTGGATACTCATCACGAGTGTGTAATCTTTGGAAAATCACAAAAATGCGATCGCTAAATTGGGGTTCGATTCCAATTCCGTTATCTTTTACAGAGAATAACCAACTATCATCGAGTCTTTCTGCATTAATTTCAATAGTTAGCGATCGCTGGCTGCGGAATTTAATCCCATTGCCAATTAAGTTTTGGAACATTTGCATTAGTTGGGTACTATCCGCCATCACTGTAGGAAGATTATGGCAAGTAATTTCCGCTTTACTCTTTCTAATACTGGATTGCAAATTATTCAAAGCTCTTTCTAGAGCCACATTAGCGTCAGTGAGGGTAAACTCTGCACCTTGTAAATCCACTTTGGAGTATGCCAAAACATCATCAATCAGATTTTGCATTAAACTAACTCCTGCTACTGCAAAACCGATAAACTCCTTCCCACTGACATCAAGTTTGTCTTCATAACGCATTTCTAATAATTGGACGTAGTTAGAGACATGATTTAATGGCTCTTGAAGATCGTGAGAAGCCACATAAGCAAAGCGTTTGAGTTCTGCATTAGAGCGTTCTAAATCTCTAGCTAATTGAGCCAGTTCATCTGCTTGTTTTAAGATGATATTGACGATCGCTTTTCTTAATTCTAGAGCAGATTGGATTTCTACTTTTTTCCAAGGTAAAGAAGTTAGACGTACTCTTTCTTTCCACAATTCAAAAGATTTACGAGGGGATAAACGCAAAGTTCCTTGGGAATGACTGTGTTCATAAGCTTTACTGGGGTTTCCTCCCCAATTAACCGTTTGAATCACCTCTGGTCGAAACCAAAGTAAATAGTTGCGTTGAGAAATAGGGATAGCTAATAAACCACTAGCCACATCTTTATACTTATCAGCATCAGGGTAATAGTTAGCTAAAGAATCAGTAACAAAAATTTCTTCGTGAACGTTTCTTTGTAGCCACTGTACTAAATAGTCCAAGTCTTCTTCTATGGGGGTTTTGCCTAATAGTGTCCACTGTCCATTGTTGCAAATATCAGCACCCTGAGCATTAGTTAAATCTAAGATATTTGGCTCATAACTGACTAAACCTTCGACAAAATTTTCCGCCTCAGACATATAGTCTATTAACTGAGATTGAATATAAGCCAAGCGCATCCGATAGTCATAATCTTCTGTTTCTTCCCTGTTAGAGATTTCTGAAAATACGACTCTTCCCAAAAACTCACAAGCTTTTCGTAACTCATAGGGTACATATTTTGCAGTTTGGTGGTGACAAGCGATTAAACCCCAGAGTTTTCCTTCTTTAATCAGAGAAATCGTCAAAGATGAACCGACTCCCATATTGTGCAAATATTCTAGATGACATGGAGAAGCACTACGAAGAATCGAATGAGTTAAATCTAAAGGTTGATTGATACTTGGTTCATCTTGAATGATACCGCTTTGAGGATTAACAGGAGGATACATTCCCACTGCTATAGCTTTAGCATCAGGAATTAGGCGAATCCAGTTAGAACTGAGTAATTTTCTAGCTGGTCGGGGAATATCGGACTCAGGATAATGCAGACCCAGATATGATTCCATATCTTCCCTTTTTTCTTCTGCTAGTACCACACCATGACCGTCTTCATCAAACCGATACAGCATAACCCGATCAAACTCAGTCACCTTGCGGACTTCTTTGACGATAATATTGCAAAATTCCCTTAAGTTTTTGGTTTCTTCTAACTGATTAATTGAAGCTCTCGCTAAGTGGTAAAAACTTAAGAAAGGTATATTTTCTTGAGATATAGCAGGTTCTAGTTCTAAGATTAATAAGCCATCAACATTGCGGTGAAAAACAGCATCAAAAACTACAAAATCATCCCCACCGGTTCTCACCCATACCTTAGTAGGATTGATATAGTCGAAGTTTTCTGAGGACAATCCTGTTTTTAATCTTTCTACTTGAAACGGATCGAGAATATCTCCTAAAGTCTTTCCAACGGCTATTTCTGGAGCAATTTTTAAAATAAAAGATATATTTTCACTAACTTGTAAAATTTCCAAGTCTGGTTCTTGCAATACTAAAAGTACCCCATGAGGCTGAATCAGATTTTGAGTATGGATGGGTTCTCGTTCTAGTTTAGCTAAATCCATTTGGAATTTTGTCATGGTACTGCCCCCAATCTGAGATACTTTAAGTAAAATTAAAAAGTATTTCAGTCAACTCAAGGCTAAATTGTAAACATTATCATGCAATTCTTAACTGATAAAAACATTATCTTTACTATATGCTAGGAAATTTTCAACAAAGTAACCTCAGAATAGAAGTAGAAGCTACTGAACAAACTATCCGCGATAGCCTATTAAACACAGATAAATTAAAAAAGTGGATTTTTCCTCAAACCTTGAACCCTGAATTACCTGAAACTTTAAAGTTAGGAATTAGTTTCACCAGTAAACTAGGATTTGTGGAAATAAATCATGAAGTAGAATTACTCAGTGATAATTGTCTGCGCTTTTTGTTGAGTAAAGGAATTGATGGATATCATGAGTGGTGTTGGGGCGATGGCTGGATACAATCTCGTTTAGAAGGTATTTCCTTACTACCTCTAAATTTAGGTCAAACTCTTAGCTTGTTGCAATTACGCCAGTATTTAGTAAGTGAAACAGCAAAAATGGACTCTCCATCCACTAAGTAGTATTTTTATACCAAATAAAGATGATTAACTTCTGCCATTTTTGAAGTTTCTTACCGAAAATTAACAAAAAATCTCAGCCATAGTACATAAGAGGCTAGTAATGATTAACTGTTAACTTTTTTTCAAAAGAAGTCCCTCGACTTGTCGATGGGACTCCCGCTTATAAACACTTGGGGAAACCCCAAGTGACAGCCCCTCATGAATTTTGGGCAGGGCGTTTTTGGGTAAACGGTCAAGTTACTATTCATCAAGTCTTCATATCTCAATGGTCTTGGGGGTTGTAAAATACCAATGTATCAGAAATCTAGCTGATAATAGCTGTAAATTGATACAAAGCGCACCTTGACAACTTGGAAACGGGTTCGACAAGAAAGTCTTGTCGGTAAAATTCCAAACGTAATAAGGAGTATGAGTATTCTCGAATACGAGCCGTACCGTGGGACTCACGGGGAAAGAAATTGACTGTCAAATCGTCGGGCTGTCGGGGGTGTATGGTAGCTGCTATGTATCTAGATAAGAGGCGCGGGGCAGTAATGCCTAATCGCGAGGTTGGGAAGCCGTCAGTTTACTGACGGAGGATGTCACAGTAGGAGCAACCCAACAAAAGTAGGAAAAAACAGCGTGTGGTATTGGAATATTGCTACCTTAGTCTTTGTTTATTGGTTAAGTTTGTTTCTTCTGGATCAAGAAACCCCAAAAAACCACTTGATCAGTTGGGTTGTGTTAATTGTTGCATCTTTACTCTGGCCTCTAACTGTTCCCAGAGCCATAATGGAATTAGCCAGCAAAGTTGAATCAGATAATCAAAAGGATGAAGTTGAATCAGATAATCAACAGAATCAATCTTCTCAAGTTTCTTCTTATTCTGATTGACTGACAAAACTTGAGCAGCTTTGCGGTTGAAACCACTAGTATACGGCTCTTTTGTACTTATGGTAAGCAATAAAACTTATGGAATAGGTAAGAGGTTTCCAGGTCAGAGGTAAAGCAGTTTATTCTTTTAGTCTGCTTAGGCAGACTTTGTTTGTATCGCACTACTGTTTCAAGCGCGTCAATAAAGAGTGGGTTTTGACAACAGGATTTGGTATTACAACAGCTGGGTGAAAAATACCACAAAACCCCAGCCCAAGTAGCACTTAATTGGCTCATAGCTCAAGGTAACGTTATTCCGATTCCTGGTGCTAAAACTGCTCGTCAAGCTCAAGAAAATGCTGGTGCGCTCAATTGGCAACTCAGTGCTGAAGCTCTCCAACAACTGAGTCTCTTGAGCCAGAACTATTGAAAACCATTAATGTGGTTAGATAAGCAAAACTAATACCAGAGATAAGTTAATTATTGTTACATTTGTTAACAATCGTTCTAAGATATAAACATATCATTCATACATTCAACGCCATCAT
>JAAUYH010053610.1_pt1 | contig 26065 bp, 22 predicted proteins | sample 7278061 | NCBI WGS metagenome assembly JAAUYH01 (sample SAMN14350203, study PRJNA611818) | marine sediment metagenome | isolation source: surface marine sediment (0.6m) | place: French Polynesia: Moorea | collected 2018-08
AACAGGTTCGATTTCAGTTCCGAATTATGCTTCCGATGCATTACATTGCTGGGGTCAAATGCAGAATGACCGAAACACTTTAAAGTAATCTTACAGTTAATGCAAGTCTGTTGGATTAGGATTAATGTGCTGTTAATGAGTTCAAAAAATTTTCAATTAAGAGCGCCATTTTTCCTGTACGCTGCTTCTGATTTTTTTCAGTCTTGTAACAGTGCCAGTTAGCTAGGTCACTAGTAGCCAAACTTCACTTCACACATTTAGGAATTGCCGTTCGGCAGTACTGGTGCCTTTTCTATTCTATTTTTCATTACGAACTGGCGATTAGTTTGAGCGAAAATTTCGTAAGATGCCAAAAATTCTAGTTCCGTTGCATTCTAGATCATGTGAAGTAGGAAGAACTATAAGTTAGTCAACTAACCAGACTCTGAGTCTTATTTCAACACATTCTTGCTCTTACCATTCAACTTGTCGTGAATTCGGCGCAATTCAAACATATCCCTCATCAAATCAATACTTCCCCCTCTCTTCTTGCATTTGATTCGTCCTTCCGGCATGAGACTTGTTTACACCAATTGTGACAAGGATGAAGGTTGCTGTACACAGAGAATTCAAGCTCTAGAGTTAAGCGGACTGGACGCTTCAGGTGAGTCTACTGATCTATCTCAAGACTCCTATTAGCATAATTATTCTGTTGGTCTGGACTTCAAACTCTAGAGTAATGGTCCGAGTTCTAGAGATTGTGGAATTGAACTGTGTAGAAGAAGTATGAAAATTTGTCATGCCTTTATTTGCCCTATAACTTAGGTAAAACATGTACTTAGAATTTGCACTTTTTGTGTTAGTTCCTGTGCTCTACTCAATCAAGCTTTTGTCTTCACATGCCTCTTTAGAATATTTCACATTTAGTTATGATTTACTTCGCGAATGTTCATCAAAGTCAATTACTAAGTGGGATTATTCGCCAGTCTATAAATCCTCTGATCGCCTGCTAGACTAAAGACTGCAAGTCCCGTGGCTAGACACCTATGATATTCTACATATGCTTGGAGCCAGTTCAAATAAGTACGATAAGAATCAGATAGCATCATAAAGCAGGGCAATGAGAATGAAGCATTTCATGAAGCCGCCATACCGATAAGTGTGCAAAATTTGTTTTCTAAACTTTTTGCGAATGTCAAGTAGAATAGTAGATATCAATTAATCTTTCAAATTTCTTTAATAATAAAATTTTAATATTTATTCTCAGAGTAGTTGGAAAATCTTCATGCTGAAGAAGATACGAGATTAAATTCTTGAACTGTCTGATAATATTTATAGCGAAAGTACACCTTCTCATGCTTATTAGAAATTGCTTTCTTACCCAAAAATTTCAAGGGCCATGTAAATCGAAGAAAAATAGATCGCTTGTGCGTGCATATTTCAATGAATTGGTGATTTCATTCTCAAGCAATTCAGTTAGGCTATTTTGCGTACTTAACTATATGTTATAATTGAGAGTCTCTTGAAAGAAGTTCATTAAAGTTGCCGTCACAATATGAAGCAGAAAACAAATGGAGAATTGTCAGACCCATACATACACGCGTACTCTCTCCGTTCCGAAACAATTGACCACATTCACATGTTGGTTGAGCTTATCGCCTCTTCTTGTTTGTAGCTTTGGTACTAGCTGCACGGACTGTTTACGAGTTTCCTCACTGAGCATTAGTGATGACAGTGGTAGAGTTGTCTAGAAGGTGCAGAAAATTTCCATGAAAATATGACCATCTATACGACGTCGGTGCATGCCTTCTTCATTACCTCCGAGCGCCATATTTATCTCTGGTTTTCTGATGGGAGGTTCCTGTACTTATAAAGTACTGACTGATTACCAACATTTGGCTGTTTAAAAAGAAATGCTCGGTTTATCAGTGAATATAAAGCTACCGCACTTTGACGTGAGAAACGACTAAAAGTTATCGTACATAAAGAAACAGCAATGCCGTTCGGTTATAACTGCGAATCGTGATGTATAATGTGATGAAACTGCCTACAATCGTGCTTTTGCAGAGTTGGATCGAGCGATTGATTGACGAACTATAGTGTTTCAACGAATCGGTCACTTGTTTCGGAAAATAGAAAACCCGGTATCTGGTCAATTGTTTCGAAACGGAAAGAGTTCAATTGGATAGTACTTCTAGTAATCAAAAATATTTTGTAAAAAGCTATTCAATATCAATGACGAGTCGCTTTCGCATATTATAAGTATTTTCAGGTAATAGATTCAATTTTTTGTTTTTTGTGAGCTCAAATTTGTTATTACCGTTCCCGATTTTTAAAATAAATTACTCTTACCCCCGCAGCAAAATGTTTATGGTGCGTTCTATATACTACCCGTTTTGAATGTTTTCATATCCTATAAATTAAATGAAATTTGAGAACTTCTGCTCAATAAGTTGAATTCAACTTCAACAATTTTAGGCTCTATTTAGTTTATTTGTATGAAAGCAAATTCGATCATTACTTGGTATCAACAATTGGCTTGTCTAGGCTCGACAAAGATGTGCTATTTCCATACCTCACGACTTCAGCATCATTTGGGTGCCATCTGAGCATGTTTCCAAGATGTAGCTTTACATTTCTGTGAACGTATTGTGAACTATTTGATAGTCAAATTGAAGATCGTCTGAAAGGAACGGTCATTTGATTAGATTTTTGCCTTAACAGAGAAACAGAGCCGGGACGTTTCTCAAATTGCGCGCTGCTTTTATTGGCTCTTATGGCGCATTGCAAAACTAATTCGCTGAGCATGATTTTGTAGTTAAGGACCGAAATTCTCAGTTTGCTTGTATAATTTTGTCATCTAACTAGCGAACGAAAGCTGCCGAAGTAATTGATTTACAATGTATCAGATGAAATGCAATACCAGCAGCATACCTGATGGATTATTTAACATTTAGAATATTTGCGTATTATTCTCGAAGTGGATAGATAATATTCTGCATTTCAATCTTGAATAAGTTATTCATACATACTAGATCGGAGAATAAGTTTTTTGTGTTCCGATTGTCTTTCATAATCTCATTGACCTCTTTTAACTGCAATAATTTCATGTTTGTATCCAGAAAAGCTGCATTTCTGATTTGAAACAGAGATCTTTCACTGCATTGACACGTTGATGAACTTTGAATCGAGTATGCGAAATCACAAGTAGCTTTAAAAAAATTGATGGATGTTGAGCAAATAATTCGATCTTTTAGACTTTCAATAATAAATAAATAGGATGCAGAACTAGAGGGAGTAGGTAAATACGAACAAGCAATAAAAATTATTGAAATCGAGTATATTTTCGTACAGGTATGCTCAGCAGTAGAAAAGTCAATTATTATCGATCATTTTTGAAAGGAATGCTAAATAGTCTATCCAAAGTCGAGCTCTGAAAAATAGTTTTCGCAGTGCAAACTACGAGCCTACAAAAAACGCGCTTTTGGGCTACCAAACTCGTCCTGTTTCGCTGCTTTGGCTTTTAAATTGCAAACTAGTCGGAAGGGAAATCGAAAAGGGTAATGATGGCTGTTTCATTAGGAGCAACGCTCTTCTGTTCTGTTGCACAACAGATGACGCTGCAATTTGCCAATATTTGATTTGATAAAATTTCTGTTCTCAGATATGCATTCAATTAAATGGGCTTGCCAATTTTTCAGGCTAGAACATCAGCTTTTTCCACAATAATTTACGGAAATTTGATAATTTGGGACTTGGCGCAGGTAATTTGGCTTGTTATCAAAAGGTGTAGAAAATTCTGTAGTGCACTCAAAAAACTACACGAAGAATTCACAATCTGTGAAAAGTCCTCGGCAAAAACTCTTGTACACGCAAACTTAGAGATATTAGCAATGTTGAAATTTTTGTCATTCACGGGTGTTTGACGTTTGTCAGTGACGCGGGTTATTTGCTTTCACTCGTATGAGTTTCACCACTTCATTACTTTACCTAACCCACGAAAGGTTTCTCGCGTGATGGTTGAAATACTGAAAACATACGAGACATGTGTAAATATTTAGGTACAGTACTCATCTTCTTCACTTGTCTCGATAATTGAAGGTTAAACTACAAGTTCATTTGAGGAATTTGAAATTGATCTTGAACTTACGCGAGGATATTAGCACACGTCGACAACACTGTAAATATGCGAAACCCTACGCCCATTCCCTGATTCTGTCAGACGTGCACGGTACAGTACCAAACTATTCCCAACGCATTTCCGGAGTTCGCGATCACTATTTCCGCACGAAGTCACCATTCCGTGCGTTTCGCCAGCGTAGATTTCCACACGAAACCTGCAACTGCGGGCACGGAAACAGTAACAACCTGCAGCTGGTTAAACAGCACTTACTCTTCATCGTACATTCCATGCCGTTGGCGCACGGTGTCAGCCGCAGTTCGCAAAGTTTCGTAAGGCGCACAACTCGCGCGTACGGAGTGTACGGAGGACGAGCAGGCCGTAGGTCCACATCGGCTCGCGCGCCAAGGTGTCTGTCTGGGGGCGAGCAACGGGCGAGTGCACCAGCCGGGTGGCTGGGATGTAAGTGGCGTACACAGCGGCGGGATGTTGCCGTTGCTTGCAGCGATGTGTTAGCATTGTGCTTCCGCCTCGCGCGCCACACCGCACGTGGCGATCGCAGCGGGCGGCCACAAAACGCAGGCGAATACAGCGGGAGCAAGTGGGCGCCACAGCCAATCGCGCCGCCGCAGGTGTGCACCGGGTGCGAGTGGAAGTCCGCATCAATGAGCAACACGGGCACGATACTCGACGCGCCGATCTTAGCGCAATGCTGACGCCAGCGAATACTGTAGTGTACCAGTACTGTACCGCACCGTCCCCGTGCACGGCACTAGGGAAACGAAACCGCAATTAGAACAGGGTGAATCCCACGGCCGTGGGAATGGCGCGGCGCGAGTGGCGCGTACGGCATAGTTGGGAAATGGCGAACGAGGGCCGAGTTGGCGAGACGTGCGACGTGGGACACCGCATATACTGTAGCGGGTGCCTGCGCGAGGTCGCGTGTGGGCGCGAGTGAGCATCATCTCAGCGGCACCCGGCACACACTCGGGCACACAGAGTAATTCGCTGTCCTCGGAATAGTGTTGTGTTGTGTTGTAGAGCGAAGCAATTGCTGTGGTGGCGAACGCGAACGGCGAGTGCGGGTGCGGGTGTGACAGCGGCACTGGTTGGCGGCGGGGCGTACAGCTGAGATGCGAGAAGATACGAGCGCGATTGAGTCATTCAGTGAATGACTTGCGAGAAGAAATAGCGAATGGGCTTGGGACTGCCGTGCCTTGCAGGCGTTGCGGCTGCACGCCGATTGAGGTGGACACCAAGTATCGAAGGAGGATGGAAGGGATGGATAGGCGGTTAGATTTCGGCGATAAACGAAGTGGTTGTAGCAGATTCATGCATATTACTACGTGGAGCGGGCGACGACACAGCACAAATAACGAACTCTACGAATCCACACGTCGCCGAAAATGCACACAGCGAGCGCATCTTCGATGCAATAAAATATCTCGCGCTGTACTCCTGCAATCTGCTTCGGCGTGCTACGCGCGATGCAGGCAACCGATGCGCGATTGCTACGAAACAAGTTTCTAGTGATAGCCGAGTACGAAACAAGCTGTACAGTTTATTCGTTGGGTAGTTCGATGTGGTGCACGGAGCGCACGTGCCGTCGATGGTGGCTCTTCTGCTTGAACCGCATCCCACACATATTTTTGCACGGCACATCGCTGCCGTGGGACACCAGACATAGACATACGGTGCATTGGAAGGGCCTTCGGTCGAGGTGCACCATGGAAAAGTGCCGATTGAGTCCATCCAGGAATGCGAACGTGCGTCCGCACTCACCGCACGCGTGCTTGCGCTGCTTTAGGTGGACGGTGCGGTGATGCTTGTTCATGTTGCCCTTCTCGCTGAAACAGCGGCCGCACACGCCGCACGAGTAGGGCTTGTTGGGGTGGCACATGCGCGCGTGGGCGGCGATGGTGACCGGGCTGGCGGCGGTGAAGTCGCACTCGGAGCACGATATCGGCGTGGTCGGTGGTAGATGCGATAGTATCGAGAACCCATTCGGGTGTGTGACGGGCGCACGCACCGACACGGGTGAGTGGGCGAGTGGGTCGCAGGTGAAACGGGCGCGCTTGATGGGCGGCTCGGGGTCGCAGCGCACGAGGAATTCGATCTCGTGCTTAAGGGAGCGACGCTTGAAGGACGGCAGCGTGCATCCGGGGGTCATGGCAGCGGTGCCCGGGGGCTGTGGTGGTTGGCGCGACGCGGGCGCCGTTTTAAGCGACCGCGGTGGTGACGTCGGGGTAGCGCAAATCCGTCCTACAGTACAGTCCGGCGTAGGTGTACACACCACTTGATGTTGTGTATGTAATGTGGAAACCATGAGTTGCAGCGAGCTACGCTATCTGCGCTATATACCGGACGGCACAATACAACCTATTGTTTTATGATTCCACCGACCAGCCCAGCTTCTTCTCTTTCGTAGCCCATAACACTATTTTCACCTTGTCACATTCGCCCTTCGCCGCCATGGTTCGGCGTTCTCCCCGCCCCCGAATTCAACAGGACTAGACTGAAGGTGTGTCCGTACCCAGGTCCCGAACGATGACGCCGGTATGAATTCGTGCTCCGATGATGCTCGTCGACATTACAGATGGCAGAGGTTGTCACTGAGGCATCGTCGCTGCAGCCGCACAATTTTCCCAGCCACCGTTCAGTGCCAGCGATGAAACAGAGGGAGGCAGATCGCGTTCACGGGCTGGTTGTGGGCCATGCACAGGCACGCGGAGAACGGTGGCGAAACGCAGGGAAACCGTGGTCAACGTATCGCGCGCAGGCGGGGAGTAGTTACGGAACCGAGATGGCTGCGGAGCCAACAGCGCAAAAGGCACATAAGGCACAAAAAAGCGAATATGACAAGGGCGAATGTGAATAGCTGTCAACCTGCTCACAGGTGCGGACGAGCACGCGTGAAAATGATCAGAAGCAATGGGCAGGTTGCATCTTATGTTGGTCTCGTGGGGGCGGACCACGCGGTGTAGATCTACGAAAATGGGAGTTGCGTCAAAGGTAGCGGGGGAGGAGTGCACAAACGAGATACAGATTTAATTATCGGGTGGCCTGATGCACGGAACGGACGTGCCGGCGGCGATGGCTCTTCTGCTTGAAGCGCATGCCACAGATGTGCGTGCATGGAACGCTTTCGTCGTGACGCCCGCCGGGACACTGGCAGAACGTACACTCGAACGGGCGACGGTCGAGGTGCACCATCGCGATATGGCGGTTCAGCCCGTCCATGAACGCGAACGAGCGCCCGCACGTCGCGCAGGAATGCTTCCGCTGCTTCAGGTGCACCGTGCGGTGGTGCTTGTTCATGTTGCCCTTCTCTCCGAAGCACCGCCCGCACACCAGGCATGGGTACGGCTTGTTCGGGTGAGCCACGCGCGCGTGCGCCGTCAGCGCCGCGCCGTCGCTAAACTCCAGCTTGCATTCACCGCACGTCTTCGCAGCCTTTGCGGGTGGCGCCGTGCTGCTCGGCAGCAATTGGTCGAACGTAGATGGGGCTCGTGCGGCATCGAGCCCAAACTCTAGGCCGGTGGGTGGGGCGGCGGCGGCAGTTGCGCGGAACAAGTCATAGTTAAACGGTGGTTGCAAGAACGACGTGCCGACTAGCGGCTGCGCCATAGGTAGGGAGGCTAGCGACAATGCTGCTTCGTAGGACGAGGCGGGTGGCGCGGGCGGCGGCGGCAATAGCCCCTGTCCAGGACCAAATTCAAAAGTTGGTAGTGGTGCGTCGCTGAGGTCGGAGATAACACGTGCACGTTTAGCGGGTTGAGGTTGGACCGTTTCGTCGCGCGATCGCTTGAGGGGTAAAAACGGTAAATTCGAGTTGAGGTCGACGGGAGCTAAGGAGATGTCGGAAAGGAGGCGGCCATGTTGTTGGCCCGCGGCAACGAGGAAGTCGATGGCATGCTTGCGACGTTCGTCGCGCTGCAGATCGGGAAGCACGCTGGAGGCGGTGGTGGAGGCAGGCATGATTAAAACGAGATAGCCGTGTAGAATGTGGAGTGTGAGATGAAGTCGGTGATGCTGGTCTTTTATCGGGCTTGTGCCATCGCTGTACTGCTACCACGTGGGGTGGCGGTACAGCGGGTACACCGTATTTTTCCGAATTTTGGACAGGCGTGATCATGGAGTATGCCTACCGTGGTTCTCGCCACTGACGTCACAGGTGGTTATTTTTATCCCCCTATGGCTTTTGTGCCGTGTCCCGTGCACTGTACCCTGCTTTGGCTTCGGCGCGCGTGTGTGGTTAACTATGGGTTGTGCTGCTGGCATGTGCCGCTGGTCTGTGTTATTATTGGACTGTTTTTTTCCGGCGCTTCGATCTTATTATCTTTTCTTTATTAATAAACGCCCTTTATCACACTTTCCTTTGCTTTTTATTCTTCCCACACTGCCCTATCACTTTTCGCAAAACTTGTTACCTCCAACTCGTACCACACTGACTTGAAATGTCAAGAAAGTGACTCGCCGTGCCACTCCTTCTCCGAAAATGTGAGAATGGATGAGGCAATTTCCCTCCTTCACCACCACCGCCACACCCCCAACATCACATTATTCTCATCGCGTCTTCCCCACGCGCAGATGAATCCCCGCAGCGCATGCATGCGTGTACACACCCTAGGCCACCAATACAGCCGATTTTTTCGTCACTAGCACGTAACCCTAGATGAGACGACACTTCTCTGCACACCGCTGTGCCGCCATGGCTGTTGCGCACATCAATGTCGACAACCTGCATTGCTTGCACCCACCATACCCAGTCGACGCCCACCGGGACCGTAGCATATCATCTCTTTACGTCCCAAAATAAAATCACGGGTCATAAAAAGTGCCGCGGTGGGGACGTGCGCGGCGTGGACTGTGCAGATGTATTTCTAGTTGTTGCGCTTGTTGTTTTCGTAGGTGAGGCTTTTCGAGTTTTTGAATTTTTTTTCGCTGCGGTGCGGAGCTGCAGGTACTCATACCCCGTCCTCTCCTCTGTGTGAGACGTTCATGTGTATGGGTGGTGTGGAGGGCGTAGCTATTGTTGTTCAAGTTCATGTCGTTCCTCTTGATTTTATTGCATTCCTGTGCCGGTGGTGGTGAACATGTGCTAGTTTAATGTGTTTGATAACTTGTTCTTCCAGGGATTTGTAAATGGCGTGTACCGTGCGTTGAATGCTTTTTGTATGCGGCGGCCGGTAGAGAGTTTAAAGGAGAGGTGGATGGAGTGTAGGTGATATTCGTCGGATGACATAAATGTGTGTTGGATGGGAACAAGTGGGACATGGAGCAGTTTGTACTTGCTTCTATTGTGATGGCTCAAGTGTTTGGTCGATGACAGCTGCAGGAGGGACGGACGGAAGTAGGAGCGGTGATGTTGAGAGTGAAGGAGCAGCTTTGATTTCCTAGTCGCGTGAATATTCCCAAACACGGCGAGACATGTTTTCCCAAAACGGCGATGACAGTCGAACGATACTGATGCGAAATGGAAAGAAAACTACACAACTAAATTACCTGGTTGAAGCGTACGCCACACCGCCGAGGAGCAGCAGCAGGAGGGTCGTGAGCTGAGGGGTGGTCCGCACCACGCGAGCGCATCTTCCGCGCCAGTTACGTCAGGCGCAAGGAGCGAACACGGAAAGTGCCTGTGCCCACGCGTACGAGTGAACGAGAAGTGTTCAGAACTACGGTATTCGCCCGAGTTCCATAAGCGTGCGGGACTACCAATGCAGAGCGACTTTACAGTGGGTTGCCCGTACACAGCGGAATGAAGTAGCAATGCGTTGTACGCACTTATTGCGTCGCCGTTTCGCAGACCCAATCATGCCACCCACCCCACGCATCATCCCTCACAATGCTGCACCTCATTTCCTGCGTTGGCGACGCACACTGCCCGTGCCTCTGATTTTTTGTTTCGACGACCTGTATATCCACCGCCTTTATATTTATACCGTCAACTGTGCGACTATTTCTCGCCGACCCTCGGTACACCGCCACATACACCAGCAACAGGCCACCCACCCACATGACACCCGGCTGTGCTCGCAAGCCGATGAAGCGACGCTCCCTCAAACACGAAATCGAATTCCTCGTTCGCTGCGACCCCGAGCCGCCCCTCAAGCGAGCCCGTTTCACCGCCGACCCTCTCACCCACTCCCCGGTGTCCGTGCGAGCGCCAGCCACGCACACCCCCGAATTCTCGATTCTTGCACATCTACCGCCTACAACTACGATATCGTGCTCCGAGTGCAGCTTCACTGCCGCCAGCGCGGCCACCATCGCCGCCCATGCGCGCATTTGCCACCCCAACAAGCCCTACTCGTGCGGCGTGTGTGGCCGCTGCTTCGGCGAGAAGGGCAACATGAACAAGCATCACCGCACCGTCCATCTAAAGCAGCGCAAGCACGCATGCGGCGAATGCGGACGCACGTTCGCATTCCTGGATGGACTCAATCGGCACTTCTCCATGGTGCACCTCGACCGAAGGCCCTTCCAGTGCACTGTGTGTCTATGTCTGGTGTCCCACGGCAGCGACGTGCCGTGCAAAAATATGTGTGGGATGCGGTTCAAGCAGAAGAGCCACCATCGACGGCACGTGCGCTCCGTGCACCACATCGAACTACCCAACGAGTAAAACTGTACAGCTTCTTTCGTATTCGGCTATAGCTACGCACAGATGTCGTTGCAATCGAGCATCGGTTGCCAGCACCGCGCGTAGCACTTCGTGCGCAGATTGCAGGAGTACAGCGCGAGATATTTTATTGTACATCGAAGATGCGTTCTGTGTACAGTACGTCGGTGTGTGGATTCGTAGAGTTCGTTATTCGTATTGTAGCTTCGCCCACTCCACGTAGTGTGGTGTGTGTATCTACTGCGGCAACTTTTTTTATCGCCGAAATCTATCTCTCCATTGATTCACCCTTCGATTTTCCTTCGATTCCTCGTGTCCACCTCAATCGCTGCACAGCTGCGACGTCTACCAAGACGAATGCAAGGCAAGGTGGGCCCAAGTTCTCGCATTATTTCTCCTTCCAAATCGTTCAATCACTCAATCGCAGTCGTATCTTCTCGCATCTCGGTTGTACAATACACCCACCCAACTATCAGTGCCGGTGTATCCCCCAACGGTACTCACCGTTCGCGTTTGCCACCACAGCAATTGCTTCGCTCTACAACACTATCTCGAGTACAGTGAATTACTCTGTGTGCGTCTGTGTGCCGGGTGCCGAAGCAAGGACGCACGCTCGCCAGCCACACGCGACCTTGGTTCGGCACCTGCTACGGTATATGCGGTGTCCCACGTCCCCCTGTCGCCCAACTCGGCCATCGTTCGCCAGTCCCTATCTAAGCCGTGCGCACCACTCGCGCCGTGCCATTCCCGCACCATACAATTCACCCTGTTCTACTCCCGGCTTCGTTGCCCTAGTGCCGTGTACTACTGGTACGGTGCAGTACAGTATTCGCTGGCGTCAGCATTGCGCTAAGATCGGCGCTACGTCGAGCATCGTGCCCGTGTTGCTCATTGGTGCGGACTTCCATTCGAACTCGGTGCACACCTGCTGCGGCGCCATTGGCTGTACCGTCCATTTGCTCCTGCTGTATTCGCTCGGGTTGTGTGGTCGGCGCGCTGCGATCGCCACGTGCGCGCCCAGGGAGCAGAATGCTAACATACCGCAGCACTCAACGACATGAAGGTGGTGTGTACTTACATCCCGTCTACATGTGCGCTCGCCTAACGCCCGAGTTCAGACAGACATTATGGACCGCGATGCAATACGTGCCAACTCTCATCCTTCCGTACACTCCACAGTTGAGAGTTGTTCACCTTATGAAACTTCCAGAATTTGATCTTACATGGTGTAGATTGGTACGGAATGGCCCATAAAATGAACGTGATTTGCCGTCTTGGCATCGATAGTATCCTCGTGCTTGTGAGGAATTATACATTTCACGAAGAAAATCTGCGAGCACCGAAGCACATGGAACTCGCGATCACGAGTTTCAGAAAGAAGCGCTCGGAATATTCTCGGGCAAGTGCTAGATTGATCAAGATTCGTCAAAGTGAACAACCTTGCCCATGAGTAGGTCACCTGGAGTCATTCCGCTGAATTGAAAGGCACTCAAGTCGGAAGTCTAGGTCTCTTGAGCGTAAATCTTGCGATCACGCGAGAAACGTCCAATAGACACGAGTGACTGATCCTTCACAATCGGATGGTGCAGACCCCGAAATTTCCACTTGGAAAGATCTAACCCACAGTTCTAACGAATATTGCACTCGCGTTCCTATTGCCAACAAGCTTGTATCGCTCTATCTATTGCAGGACGGACGGAATGAAGCAGATTTCTCGTCGATTTGTCCCGATTTCGTCTTGCGATTGTTGCCGAGATATCCATGTGCTAGGCAACTAACCTATCAGAGATTTAAAAACTCTTCGATAGTTCATTGCTTCTATTCCGTGAACTAAATTAGATCATTCCAAGCGTTAGAACCTTCGAATCCTTTGCCTACACTGAACTCGAGCAAGGCTCAAATGCATTTCTGGGAAGACATGCATCATCCATTTGTCGATTAGCAATCCTCGGTTTCAATTGGTCGACAAATAATCGTTTCATTTAGCGTGTATGATAATAGCGGAATAAATGCATACTAGAGTAAACCCTTCGTCGGCATAGTACTCGCCGTCTTCTAATTGAACTTCTGTATTATTCAAGTCTGAAGTTATGGTTTCTAGATTTTGGTACAATCCAGATGTCAAAGAGGTTATTAAAACAATCGATTGAGATCAAGTAAATACTGGTTTAGCGTATCACAGTACGTCGACTTGCCGTAACAATTTGAAATGAGGTAGGGAAACTCCTAGCTAGGGATGTGATACTATCACGTTTCGTTAGAAAATTAAATCTTGCGTCTTTCGATACCTATGAGGAAATCTGCAGAAAATTGAGTTCTAATTTGCATCAAGTTGTATTGCTGACCCGGCTGCTTGATTAATAGGATGTAGTCGGATTAAAACAAGAACGAAGAAAATAGCCTTTTTACGTACCTAAATCATCTGTAGAAATATATTTTCGCTCTACTTCATTTTGCTCTCATGAAAGTCGGTGATATGTCAGCAATTTACTCACGGTGTGCACATACGACGATTGATATATTCTACGATAATAGACCTCAAATATACAGAATATTAGCTGAAGATCGTTGAAATAGATAGCACTATTGAACAAATGGAATATGTCTCATCACGCAAGATATAAGGCGGATCTCTAATGGGCAAAGAGTGATTTAGAAACACAATTAGAAAAGGCTTGAAGAAAACTGTAGATGGACATAAATTCTGTAGAATTTATAGATTCTTCCGCCATATCAACTACGTTCAGTCAACTAGTCGCGTAGAATTTTCGCGATAAAAAATATGGTCGTATTCCTACCAGTCCTAGGAAATTGCATTCATCATCACTTCGTAATTTGTCTCTAAAATGACCATTTATTTTTTTCAGATAGGAAGAATATTGTAGGAAAAGCAGACGCTTGGATAAAATCAAAAAGTCAGAACCATTCAATAATGATTGTTGTCGAAAAAAATTTGGACTCACTGTCAGTTTGCATTTTTGTTATCTTTGGCTTCGAATGAGTTATCTAAATAAAAATAAGGATTGTACAACGCCGTATTTTCGACTTATTACCTTCCCTCAGGTTAATTGAGTCTTAGATTAGCAGTAGTTGTAAGATAGTGCTTAAAACTTAGAATGATCAGCAAGACGAATGACATCTGGTATTGTAATTTTTATATGTATTACAAAATAAAATTTGAGAGTTCAATCTGCGACAAGTAACAAGTAGCTATTGCCAGAAATTTAATAGCTATACAGCTAAATATCAGTTTTGGTTGAAAACATAAAATATTTGTCAATTGGGAATAGATATTTGAGAGAACCAGAGCCATCATTTTTTCTATTTCACAAATTTTCATCTATGTACAGTACAAGAAAATTTCAGTAATCGAGCGATAATTGTAACACCGAGGAAGCTGGCCTGGTAGGATTAGAATTGAAACAGTACTTCATGTTCTTCAATACCACCATCATGAAGTTATTAAACAACTCTTGCTTTAGGCGGTAACTGAATCAACCCCCAACTATTTGCTGGATTTTCTTCTGATCAAAAATTCCTATAATGAACTGACTAACTCTAAACAAGTTAAATTTTCTGTCGTTTATCCGTGTTTTCAGATTTTGAACTTAATAGTTTAATACAATCTGCGATCTCTAATTTGGAAAATATTCCGGCCCTACTTAGATTACGTGAATTCCTCATTGTTCAGAACACATTCACTAAATCTTGCTTCTACTGAATTGCGTGGGCTTCCCTTCTTTACGAATCGGTTTCTTTTGAGATGCGAACATAATTCAGAAAAGAAGACAGCTCTATACACTTTTTGTTTTCAAAGCTGCAGTACAATCAAGTCCTTCAAATCAATGAGAAGAATTGTACGGCTTAATCATCCTTCGAACCTAGGTTTGAGAGCTCGATGGAGAAAAATCAAAAAGGATTGCTGCTGTAAGAATTTGAATTTGGAGTATGATAGAAGTGACTGCTGTTACAGGAATTACCTACAGTAGCTGAGCATCAGATTTCCAACAGAATTGTCCCAAATTTGTGCGGTAATACTCCACAGTACAGCATCATTTCAATCGTGCAGAACGATTGTTCTGATAGAATGTGGGTTCGCTACGATACGGAGACAAACGTGTCTAGTTAATCATGATTTCACCACCTCACGGGCGGCGCTAAATATAGACCACTCAATGGGATTGCGCAGTTCGGAAAGGATCTTGGCCAACCCTGAGTAAATTAACCGCTACGCTAATCCGCGCAATGAATTTGAGGAGTCTTCCGGTACAGTACGAGAGGAAGTCGCAGTGGATAAAATTTGGGAATAATTCGGCAACTCTAGCCTCGTGCAGTAACCTCCTTAGATACGGTATGTCGGATATGACACGCCACATCAGTTGCACAGATGAGTGTACAGCATGTGTGCACACCCACCCACGAGCAATTTAACCCTGCAATGTCGTTCGTCAGATTTATCATAGCCTAAATTGTCGAAATTCTGCGTACCGCAAAGAAATAACTTAAAAGAGAGTCTGTCCATGACTCTGCTGCCTCGTCATGTTCGCGCTCAGTCGGAAAACAGGTCGCAACATTTCAGTTCTCGCTGAACCCTTCGACCGTTGTTCCCCTCCCGTGATGATCAAATCCCCGGAAGTTCTGTGCAACCAGGCATCCAGAGCTCGGTCTCGGAAACATGAAATCGCCTTCTTAATCCGCTCCGACGTCGATACCCCACCACGAAAGAAGACGAAATTCCAAGCCGACTTCGATTCCTTTACGACTAATTCTTCACTCGTGTCTCTCAAGGAATCTGTTCCACTTCCAATTCTGTCACCATTACGCGCACTACCGAAGACATCAAGTAACAAAGATTTGTTAACACAGCAATCTCACATTTCTCAGGTACGGTGTTCAGAGTGTGCGTATACGTCGTACAAATCGATTGACGTTGTTGCTCACGCGCGTCTCGCCCATCCAAGTAAGCCGTTCGCCTGCAATATTTGCGGTCGTTGCTTCACTGAGAAAGGCAATCTGAACAAACATCATCGCACAGTCCATTTGAGAGAGCGAAAACATTCATGCAAGCATTGCTCACGCTCCTTTGCCTTCCTAGACGGTCTAAATCGACATATTTCTATGGTCCATTTAGATAGACGCCCATTCAAGTGCACGGTTTGTCTATGCCCGGGTCGACATGCAAACGAGGAATTCTGCCCATTTACTTGCGGCATGCGGTTCAAACAGAAGAGTCACTATCGACGTCATGTTCGCTCTGTGCACCACGTTGAGTTACCAACATCTCAATAAAAATCTTCACTGCGCAATAGATCGATTTGACGCTTGAAAATGTATCGACAAGCCTTGTGCTATTTCTCTTTCGCTTTCCTGACACGTTCTGACGGCATGCGGCGTTGCGCTGTAGCGTGAAACCAGTTAGAAAGGGGCACGCCCATAGCGGTGTATTCGAAGTTACTCCGCCTTATACCTGCCCTAAATCAGGAAAAAAATATCTTTCCTTTCGTTCTTTCCACCCGCTCATTCCTACTCTGCGCTATACAGTACAGTACTGCGAATTCCGTTACTCCTTCAGGTCGCAAGTGCACTTCCTCACGTCATTTGCTTCACCACAACTTCGCGCTGTGCCGCAACGTTTTACATTTCAGCACACTTCGCCACCGTCAGTTTCTGAATCGTGCAGCACAGTGCGATCTCTCGCGGCGTGTAACTTCTCAGGATCAATGGTGCGGATAAGTTCATGGGTGTGGAGTCTTCTTCTTGAGTCATCGTGTTTCACCGCCATTGGATGTGCCATAAATTTGCTCTAGTGTATTCAGCAATTTAATGTAACGAAGCCTACAGTAACTGTATGTTTGTCACACATTCATTCCACACTGCATACGGCCTTTTGCAGTTCGACAACAACTTACAACTAAGTTCCAGAAATTTTGCGATCGTTATTGACAGTTTCCAATTTTTAAAATAGTACTGGACTATATCAAGTCAGGTCTTTTTTTGACGACTCATTTTGCATTGCTTCAACAGATTCACTGATTTTTATACAGTGTGATACGGATTTATCCAAACTCCAATACGTGCACAATTACGAATTTAGATAACGTTTTTATTTCAAGAATCCTAAGTGTAAGACGTTTGAATTAAATTTAAAAGAATAAAAGCCTGTTTACGTATTTTTGGTTTCGCTTGTGGAAAGCCTAGTGAAATAATTCCAGATTCTCGAAGTAGTAATACACCTATTATTGAAGCGTTTTATGAAAATAAGAAACTTTATTCTCCATAATATTTAATTCTATTTATGAGTGCTAGTCATTCCTATCGATTGAAACGTTCTTATTAATGAGAAAACTGGAAGAGCAGAAAGAAAGTAAAAATTGTCGCTGAGAATGAAAACTATATGGTATATTTGAAGTCCGTGAGTATTTCAGTTCGATTTTTCATCATGATTTAGTCAATGCCAACTTCTGTTTCTTTTTCTCTTTCTGCATAATTGAAATTGTCTTGTCATTGATTCCACGTATTTTCCTATAGCTTTCAGTGAATGATGCAAGAATTGTCGCCGAACACTCATGTTTCTTCAAAGATGCTCGTCATCGGTCTTAAAAATTTGAACTTATGAAGAAGCTAGGAATAGGATACTTTTCGTGACTGGCGCGTTAAATATACATCGGCTAAAATGATTTCTGACAGTGCATTCAGTTGTAGGAGTATGATAATACTACCTCCGTCCCATGAATATTGGTACAAAGATTTGAAATCGATTTCACGACAATGACTCCACATTTCAATCCATGGCACTGAGCGTCATATTATGAAACGATTCATCTCAACCATTTATGTTTCCTGGCATGCAGAATGTAAGATTTAAATCTCATGATATATCTATGCATTCATTTTCGCCTATCATGAGCTTTTAGGACCACTCGCATTTTCGCATTTGATCCATTCTGGACTTTTTATTGTCGCAATGGCTTCATTTAAGTCTCGCAGAGATATGCGTGACAACGAGAAGCCTGTTTTCTATATATTTCTTCAAAAATACACTTCGAATGTCGAATTTCGTGGGACTTCACGAGCCTCATCAAAATTTTAGTATCTGGATGAGCCGTCTCGAGAGTATTCGAGAAAGGATATGCGGGTTGCTGGTATTAACGGTACAGAAATTGTTTATTACGGAAAAGAAATACAGAAAGCAAGATCATCAGTTTGGAGTAGCGGAGAATTAAATTTATTTGATGTCAATCTTCGCTAGACATTCTTAGAAAAAGAAATATATGGATCTCTGTGGGACGGATATAGGATAGCTTTGATTTAATCCAACTAATTCGCTTATTTATCTATTCTGCACGAAGAGCAAGACAAAATGGCTCATTCTTCTCTCATAAAAATTAACGGCTATTGAATCGCATCCGAAATCAAATTCTCTTGAGATAATAGCGTCGAAAATCCCAAAATTTTGTGGGCTGGTTTGTTTATTGCCAACCTTTTAACACCCTGATTCTGTGTCATGGAAACTCTAGCAATAAATCATGAAACAAGCTGTAGATTGTCTCAATATTTTCTTTACTTCCTTCTTCTGCCAAATCGTTGCCCATTTGAACAATTTAGATTAACTCTTTTGCATAACTCTGGATAAGTCATTTGTTGATGTATGCAAATCTGTAGAGTAATGAGTTGTTTGTAATCCAATCGGCCAATTTGGTAATTGAACAGAAGCACTAAGCGAGAAATCTACGCTTTACGAAGTAGACCTTATTTCAAGCAATTATGCGTGGATTGCGCAGCACTGTTATTGAACTAAATAATCCACCCGACTACTGTGTACCAAAACAATTTAAATGAATTTGCTTTCTGGTGTATTGATTTCTGCAATTTCTGAAAATAATAAAATTTGTCATGGGTTCAATTATATTGACTCGGTTATTTTCTATGTAGCTCTGAAATGTTGAGCCTGAAGAAATGATTATACTGAAAATCAGAGATTTAAATTGTGAAATTGTTATTTATTTCCAGCAAAAAATACAATCAGAGTACATCCAGCAATATTGTTTCTCAGTACCATGAATTGTTTCTGTTCAAAATATTGGAAAATAAATTGATCTATTTGCGAAAGATGTAAAACAAAAAATAAAACAGATTATTCAATTTCTTTGTGACACTATGATCCCCAAAGAATTTCGTTTGCCAGTTATCTAATTTCTCAATGGCATTCAAGTATCACTACGAAACACAGTTTCTTCCTGCCGAAATGCTTCAAAATCACTGCGAAGGAAATCTAATGCTGATTTCTTCGGGCTACTCTATTCTTGCCGCAGATCCGTGCAAACCTCGGGCAGAGACCAAAGATAAAATTCCAAAATACTTAATCACGACAAAGGTCTGAAAGCACGTACGAAATTCGAAATCAGTCTAGTAATGCAACATTTCAAGGGAAAAGGACATCAAATACTACAAGAGCGGGGCTGCAGCCTATCTAATGAAAAGAAAGACCTTAATTTGTTCTTCTAAAAATCCTTCATTTAGTACAGAACCTTCAAGCTATTTTCAACTTATACTGGTGATTCCTTAATTGAACATAAAACTTACGCTGAGAAACCCATATTTCACGGAATTGGTCTCGTTTCTAGCGGAAATGCTTGAAATGCATCATTCCGTAGCAAGGTTCCAGAGATTTCGAAAAATATCGTACTAAATTAATCCGAATTGTTGTAAATCTTTCTTATTTATGGCTCTACAAGTGATTAAATTATTTATCCATTTACCGGATTAGATGCTTTAATTTATTCTTCTTCAAAGAGAAGTGGTTTGACAATATTTACAGTGTCATTTAGGTGTAAAAGGAATATGGAACGAAGCGAAGTAAAAAGCTCGCCTTTTCTCTAGTTAAAACCTTCAAGTGCCTGAAACCAAGCCAAATACATAAAGCAACTATGTAATATTTCTGAAAACTCACAGTGTAGTAACTCTAAAAGTAATTTATAAAAAATTAACTTGTTTCAGTACACGTGCATTGTAACTTGCTATCTTAAACGCTACTTCGGTCATACAAATCCGTCAAATCATTTTCATGCCAACATCTCATGCACTGTAAACTTTATTTATTGCAGGAACATCTAATAAATATTGGAGCATAGCTCTTATCTATTCATGCCATGAGATCAGACTGGGTAATTAATTGAGGTATTTGAAACTACCTGATTTTTTTATAAAATTAAAAGGAAAGCCTTCAGAATATGAAACCTATAGTTGTAAACTTGACCTCGTGAAAAAATGTGACGCCCTCATTATTACGTACTAAAATAATATGAATGAATTTGCTTGCTGTAGCAATGATTCTCAGCAATTACTACAAAATAATAGTGCATGGCCATTGATCTCATGGGTAACGTATCAATTGTAAATATCGATTTAGCGGGAGAGCCTTGACTTCGATAAATTCCCCTGGAGATATAGATTGAGTTCTCCGAGTTGACAATTATGTCTTGCAATAAACTGAAACCGGACAATTGCATTGCCATAACATAGTCGAAAGAGATTCCATTAAGTGAAAAGGGTCAATATTCAAATGATATCGAAGATATCAATACCCACAAAACCAGTACAACAATCATGTTCTGAAATTCCGCTCAACATTACATTCCTTACCAGTCGATGTGTGTCCGATTCTGCCAAAATACTACTCTGTATGACTATTACAGCTTAAAACTCTCTAGTATGCGCACTCTTTTTACTAGAGCCGGCAGCTCGATGGATTTCGTGAATTGAATCATTTCATTTAGCAAACGCATTCGAAGGTCAGTATGCAGCACAATCTCTATCCGTCCTAAATGATTCGCAATCACAGCTAAGAAAATCTAAGGGTCCCTTTCTCCGGAGCACTCCATTCCTGTGTGCATCGCTGTGTAAATCTCGAGTCGAGACTTTAAGGTAAAGCACCAAAAAACGTTATCAAGAACTATGTCTGAAAGGACTCGTGAAGTGCATGATCAATAGAAAGTGCCGTTGATATTTCGAGAGCGCGACTACTGTCTTTATCACAAACGAATCATGTTTCAAGGATTATTGAGCTTATCATCTATTTATCACCAAATCTGGATTTTGTTCGAGAACGATCACACTGTTAAAACTTCACAATCTTGGTACAGAACAGAACATGGTCACACACACACAAACATTCTCACAAATACACGCACCCTCGCACAACACACAATGGAATACTCCGACGCTGCTTACCTACACACTCTCCTTCTCTGGATCACCACTGATGCAGTCAACACCTACAGAAAACTCCTCGCTCTATTTCTAATCATATCGAACATCTACATGATAGTTTACCTGATGAACGAGTGCAACAGACAACTTGCTCGAATTCGAATACAGCATCCGTCTATTCGTCGGCTACATTATATGGGCTTCGCTTTGATTAACTATGGTGGTGTAATCTGTCCCTCACTTATGATCTATAACGCATACTTGGGCTATGTCCGAGTAGCTGTCGGGACGGCGCAAGGGATATGTTTCTCAATTGGATCACGATTCCCCTCCGAATGCATCGCCATCGACAAATACTATCACACGTTGGACATTACCACCGACTATCCCTACCACATCGTTGCATTGGTTGGGATTGTCACTCTACTTGCGGGATGGCTGTACATTCACGTTCGAGTCGTACGGTTTTACCGGTACACTCCTATCCGCCGCAACACTTCAACTGCTCCGTGCGTGATATACCATGATAGCCTCTGCGAAGATCGGGCAGTTCAACTGCCGTGCACACACCCTCACACCTTTCACGAGCAGTGCATCGAGAATTGGCTCGATAGCCTCGATGAACCAAGTTGTCCAATGTGCAGGGAAGTAGTCCCATATACTATTAAACACTTCCTTTCATTGTAGATTCCCCTGATCTTTAGCCACAGTATTAATTGACTTAAGGGTAGATACGGATTATTCGATTGCGAGTGTCGTTTTATAGCCTATCCTCTTTCCAAAGCGTGGTACATGAAGGAAATTTTATGACGTGGGCTCTACAATGGCATGCTGCGATGCTAATATTTCAATTGGTCGAAATTCTAAATGCATTCTGGATTTTCCCCACGCTTAACAGAAGCAAGCTCTGCTGATCTGGAATGGTAGCTCATGGATACGCCTCGTATTATATTCGATGATTCTGACTTGGATAGCTTCGTCAATAATTGACAATTTCACAGGAACAAGGAGTTCATTGTTACGAGTATTCGCTCAGCACTGAATTTATTTTTCTTGTTTCTTACAACCTATACTCGTAGTTCAAAATTTTTCGTGACGTCGTCTGCAAAAAACGTCTGAATATTGGTCTGAATATTGCAGTACCAATCGTCTTCATCACTCTGTATTGCAATATTCTATGGACATTGGCCTCATCAGTTGAGGATTAGGAGAGGGTGCGAATCCTCCAAGGTACGACATCAGTGTTACAAATAGAGCATATCTAATTGCAAATCACAATAGCAACAGGCGTTAACCCTTGTTCTTTTTCATTTTCAGAACGATTCTTGTGTTTTCGCGTACACAAGGGCGTGAAGTATTACGGGAACATTCAAACTGGCAAAATGCCTGATCCAGTTTACATTGTTTCATTCGGATTGGCCCTGAAGGCACATACTACCTCGACTGAGCACTACCTACCCATCCAACTACAATTGCTGACCAAGTGACTTGAGCCTCTACTGACATTTCCCACCTATAATTTTTTCATGCCTTTGTGGGATGGTACACCGTGCGCTTCACAGTTTCGCTCAAACGCGTGGTCAAATCCTCCTCTTCTGCGATCTCCGATCTTTCGTTCTCTTTCGGCACTTTGCCTTCCAATCCGTACTGCTTGCACAGCTCGTTACATTCGTGTCGCTCAAACCATTTCTTCACACCCGCCGCACCGAGGTCTGCGCACCCATAGCTTCCTGCCTTGCGCGACATAATCACCGGGTCAGTAAACAAATAATAATCGGTACTCCCGTTGAGTGTCGGTCCGCCCTTCGCACCACGATGACCCTGCAAATCGCAAAGAAGATATTTGCCACCTGTGCGCACCCAGCTCCAATGCGAGAAGAAGTTCGGCAGCATGAACTGCTCGTTGTACCAACCGGAGTTGGAATTGAATTTTCGGAACTCTCCACGAATCCGCTCCTCGACAAGCATCGTTTCTCCGGCTAGAATGTTGCATCGTCCACGGCTGTCCTTGTGGTCTGCAGTTGCCTCTACGAGCATCCCCACGCAGGAGTACACCTTCTTCTGTGTGATTTGCTCCTCGTTGAAGTGCTTGCATAAGTCCAGCGTGAGACGCTGTGCCGCTACGTCACGCACCGTAAGTCGAATTCCCTGCTTCCACAGATCTGTCTTGATCACTTTCAACACCAACTCGCTACCATCTGGGAATCCATTGTACTCGCCACCCTTCACACGCGCGTGAAATGCCCAACGAGTAGACCCTTTAGCAAACGGTTCTTTTCTCCATTGTAACACGCCTTTCCCTTGAACCATATTTCCTTGCTGAGTAAAGCAAGGTAGGACAGTGTAGGGCTTCAGGCATATATCCGAGCTCCAAGGCTTGCGAATATTTTACATTTTTAGAGCGATTTCGGTCGTGAGCCATCGATCGATTCGTCGGATAGGCAGGCAATAATTCAATTGTGGCTTTCTGCACATCGACGACTGTCGAAGTCGATTGCTATGTCACGAGCTGGAGAGGACGCTCTTCAGACCTATATTCCTGAAATTTGTGATGAATTTTCTTTGAAGTACGTTCTGACTTGGACAAGTTCAACGTTACATTGCCAAACGATCATTCCAATGAAAACGCATACTCGAGTACCATTCCATAAAGCGTTATGAAATGCGAAAAGATAAGATCGGCGTCACCCAGAAACCAGGTAAGGATCCTTTAACCGTCAGTACGAGACAAATATTTTAGACAGCTTGAGCATAAGTGGTTAACTGATTTGGATCTGGAACTATTTCGGTACCGAATTAGCAGGTGGGCGCATTAGATCTAGAATTGATTTAACTAAAACATCGATCTAACCATCAGAAATATGATGATAAAGATATTTAGCTAATTGCAATCATACGTTCCGCCTGTTCTGCATCTACACTTTTTGCGCATTCATGGCAGCCAAGCAGTCACTATCTGAGAAATTGTTTCTTACCCCCTTTTGAGCGCTAAGTAGCTCAAAATTGTGGAATTTGTTGGGTGTGGATTACCCGAATTAGTGCAGTGCGAGAAACGCCACAATTAAACCGAGAGTAATTAAGTAGTTTCGTGCAGTGTGGATAGAGTCGCGGCGCAACCGGCGTAGCTTTCGATAATGCGCATCTTATGAACAGGCATATGTTCACCTTCATGATACACAAGCAGATTCTTCGGGGAACCATCGTCCTCTTATGTTGCAGTCTTACTTTTGTCTTGTTTCTCTTCTTGCATAAAATTTGACCCCAATAGCAGTCGCTGAGATGGATAGCACAACCCCATGACAAATAGTATGATTGAATTCCATAGTAATACATTAAACTTACGAAATTTGATCGTATTGTGCATTAAATCCCTAATAGATCTAGTGCGTGCACCAGCTAAACTGCTCCTACTTCTATCATCGCGCATGTATTCTTGATTTTTTATTAGTTTTCGATCAATTAGATTTCTCAGCGCTCACAAGCTATAAATGGAAGTTTTTATATCTGTGCCACCAGACCACGCGGATGAAGTCACTATGTACTTGAACACTGATAATCACACCAAATTGTCCTATTTCGTGCGCCACGTGATGAATGGTAGTGGGGCAAGGCTTAGAAAGAACCAATCGGTTCGTGAGACGAAGAACCTATCTGCATACAAGGATATGTGGTTTCTTGGCTACTTTTAGTATAACACCTGACTAACTATGAGTTCTTGGTGTGTGATCCATACTTTGAAGTCAATATTTATGAAATAGGTGTAGAATATGACTTCTCGCGGTGGACGTATAGTTTGAACCTCTGCCTTAGTAAAGAATGATACAACAATCTTCTGCAGCAACCGCAAGGTTTAAAATCGCAGTTATCGTAGAAAAGGAGTTATATTCGGATGGATTAAGAAATATTGTCGGAATTGGGAGTGCCGAACAGCCTTTATAGAGTAGAGTCTGGCAGTATTCCGACAGCGAAGTAGGAGGATTGCTTCTCTTGCAGTACTAAGATTACCATAGGAAATGAAAACTATGAAAGTCATAGATCAGGACTAGAAGCAGTAAAATGCATGCCTGCTAACTAATTTTACGATGCCTGCATAAGCTAATACAGTATTTAGTACAAGCCAAGTAAGCATTAATACAATAGAGAAACGATGATAAAAGTTCAACAATACAATACTAGAAATTAATTAAATTATGGGTTATCAGCAACTGTCGCTACGTTCGTACGATTTTAGAACGTGATAAGTGGGAGGCTCTCATCTACTTTTCCTGCATCGTGATTGATACACCGGCTAACAGCATGGGGTAGTAGCTTGGTCTTATGAATCGTGATTAAGGATCGGTGATCCATATTTTTGATAAGTGTACCAGCGGTGTCACCCCCGTAAAAAATGCTTCTTACATGGTGTGCTTCCTCCGTGATTTATTTTGTCTATTAACCTATTGTAATTATTGTTAATCATCATCATCCATTAATTGATTAATTATTAAGTAGCACAGAAGTTACTTAAAAAGGTAACAGGCTGCCTTAATCAGATACTTACGCGCAAGCAGATCGAAGTCAAACAAGTCGAATCATCTGCAATCGCTCAAAATGGCTGCACTATACTGACATGGAGACTCGGGAGCGGTACTTGGAGCTCGGTTATTTTCATAACTCTTATGGCTCCGATTTGATCATGATTAACACTAGCTTTCCTTCCAAAGCACATGCTATCATGCTGGGCTTGTAACCTATCGCAACCGTATCCGTGTCGACACCAAAATGACAACAGACAATCTCTCAAGATACAAATACGTTTCCAATCTTCAATTTCTAAGTTCTGAGTAGATAGAGTATCACTGTTTCTTATCACTAAGTATATAAAGAACTTTCGTTGGCTTAATATTACCTTAATTTAAATGCAGGATGTACTTGTATGCTAATTGTCGAAATTTTGGGGGTTTACACTTCTCGTTACTATGAAGAGGCCCCGAGTCCAATTCTGGATGTGATCAGGAACTTGTGAAATGAGAACTTATGCGTTTGGCGCTAATGTACAAGCTTGCCGAGGAGGTTATAGCTAGGGAAATTTGGGTTACTAGCTGTTACAATAGTACCTACTGCGGCTAATGCCTTCGCAACTCTGCTTCCAGTTG
>JAAUYH010225959.1_pt1 | contig 26061 bp, 24 predicted proteins | sample 7278061 | NCBI WGS metagenome assembly JAAUYH01 (sample SAMN14350203, study PRJNA611818) | marine sediment metagenome | isolation source: surface marine sediment (0.6m) | place: French Polynesia: Moorea | collected 2018-08
CCAGTCATTTCGATCCACCCTATCTTTGATGGCTGCAAAAGCAATGTGATGATGAGAGCCAGGAATTGCGATCGCTGATCGAATCTCAGTTAACAGAGTCGTATCTAAAAACAACCTGGGTGCAATTGGGAAACTCGCTTCAACAGAAGAATGAACGGGGTCTTCAATAGGTAACCCTTGAGCCAATACATCGCTACACGCCGCAGAGCTTATGAGCAACAAACTCGTTAATGTGAATGTCCAATAGTCTGTAGCCAGTTTGTTGGAAATCATCAACCTACGGTAAGCTCTTAATATCTAACTTATTATCAGAAGGAAATTTTCCGTCTAATAAGACTGAACTCTTCAAGAGCGATCGCGCTCCAGATCATAAATCTCCTCTTCCTAATACCAATTCTCCGGCATGCCGAGATTCTTCAGTCCCACGACAATCACTCCTGTCGGCTGGGAATCTGAATCACAAACTTAGCGCCCATCCCCAGTTTAGAAGTGCAGGTCAGCTTACCCCCATGGGTTTCAGTAATAATTTGATAGCTAATGGACATTCCCATGCCTGTCCCTTTGCCCACCGCTTTAGTGGTGAAGAAAGGATCGAAAATTTTGGGTAACACAGTCTCTGGAATCCCTGGACCGTTATCAGTAATTGAAATTTGAATATCGCCTCTCTCTAAGACCTCGGTGCGTATGGTAATACAGGGCGATGCAGCGATTTTCCCCTGAGTGTGCGCCTCATCGAACGCATCTATGGCGTTGGCCAAAATATTCATAAACACTTGGTTGAGGGGACTGGCGTAACAACTCACCAGAGGTAATTGACCGTAGTCATTGATGATTTCAATTCCAGGACGCTGATCGGCCGCCCTCAAACGATGCTTGAGAATCATCAAGGTGCTGTCAATCCCCTCATGCAGGTCAACCGACTTGAGGTCGGACTCGTCCAAACGACTGAAGGTTCGCAGGGATTTAACAATTTCTCGAATTCGCTCAGCGCCAACCTGAGCTGATTTCACGGTTTTTGGAAAATCTTCCATCAGAAACGCTAAATCAATCTCTTCGATCAAATCGGCAATGTCATCAGTTGGGTTAGGTTGGCGCTGATCATAGAGCCGCACCAGTTTTAACAGATCATGGGCATAGGTATCGATGTGGCGGAGGTTGCCGTAAATAAAACCGACCGGGTTATTGATTTCATGGGCCACACCCGCGACAAGCTGTCCCAAGCTAGACATCTTTTCATTCTGCACCAATTTGACTTGCATTTGGTGCAGTTTTTCTAGAGTTTTCCGCAATTGTGTTTCAGATTTTTTGCGCTCAACCGCAAACACCATAGAATTCACCAAGATTTGCGCCAGATGAATCAGCGCATCATCCACAGGGGTGACTTGTCTGTAGAAAATACCTAACTGACCGATGAGTTGGGCTTGCTGCAGCATAGGCAGCCAAATCAAGGTGTGAATCCCTTCCGAGAGTAAGAAACGCTGTTTTTGCAGGATTCGTTCTGGCAGATCTGGACTGGCGACAACGGGTATTACAATGGGCTGAGGGTTGATTTCTTGGTTTGTCCAAGGACAATACTCAGCCATTGTCTCCAGGTAATTCGTCGATAAATGACTGTGGCCTTGCCATTGAAATACATCCGACGCATCCAGTAAGGAAATTGCCGCCTGAGGCGTATTAAAAACCTGTTGTAGGCCCAAGAGGGTCGTTGCGTAAACGGAGTCTAGGGTTGTGGCGCGATTGATGTTATCGGTGGTTTCCGCCCAAAAATATACCGACTGCAATTGGTCGTAGCTTTGATTTAGGGCTTGCTTGGTCAGATCCAACTCCTGGCTGAGATGAGCAATCTGGGCTTGGAGAGGCGGGTCTAAATCTGCTGCTGATTTGGCGGGATAGTGGCGGGATAGAGCTGAAGGCTGCATAGCAACAGGTGATAGATAGAGGCAAGACGCCTGTTTTTAATATGCCCATTAGGGCTGTCTATCATCACTAATGATGATCAGTCTAGAGATTTCAGGGGGGATGATAGGTAGCGCGTCTAGCAGGGAAACTTAACCTAAACCCCCCACTGTAGGCGGCAATATGGCTGATTTTCCAGTGCAATTTAATCCGGCGCTTAATCAAGCTCGGTTGGCAGGCAGTAACATGGTGTTTCACTGCCATTATTACAATTGCGCTGTCCACAAAGCGATTGAGGAAACGTTGGGAGATCAGGCTACTGGTCTGTTCCGAGAAACCGCGGCGGCGGCGGTGCGATCGCAGCTTCGCCATCTGATCGACACCCATGACGCCGTTATAACTCGCTTTTCAAAGGGCCGAACCCTGTTTCAACAGCTAGGATTTGGCAGTTTTGACGCCCAACAGTTAACCTCCGCAGGTGGTGTGGTTGTTTCTAACAGTTCCCACTACGCCCTTGGGTGGCTATCTCAGTATGGAATTCGGGAAACGCCCGTATGCCAGTTTATTGAAGGCTATCTGAAAGCCTTAGTGGAAATTGCCTATGGCCTGGCGCCAGAACAGGTCGCCGTCCGAGAAACCGACTGTATGGCGAAGGGTGACGCCAACTGCCGATTCGTGGTTGAGGTCTCTGACGGAGAAGATACCCATGGCCATTGATGAAAACGCGGTGGTGGCTGCCTGTAGCCACCTGCCGTTGATCGGGAATGAAGATGGCTTAATCCCAGCTTTTGGGCTATATTTAACTCGCCACTACGCCGATTTTTACAACCGCAGCTCCTTCGAAGCAGTGCGACAGGTGGAACAGTATCGCCCGGAAGCCATCCTCCAGACAGAAGCTGGCTTAATTGAAGCCGGTATGCTCTGCGCTTTCTATACTTTTGGCGGCATTATGCTGTCCCAAGAATGGGAAGCGGTGGTGACGCCGATGATTGAATCCGATGACGACTGGGTCTATGGCGTCATTGCCGTCGTTAACAGTTTAGGCTGGGGTAAATGGCGGCTTGAACAGCTGATTCCTGGGGAACGGCTAGAAATTTCCATTGCGAATAGTTATGAGTCAGCCGGTTGGATCGGTCATTATCCCCGTAGTCAGCGACCTCGCTGTTACCTGGCGCAGGGAGGCTGCGCCGGTATTATGAACCTGCTCTACCAGGGCGATATTCGTCAAGCGCCTGCCCTAAACCCTGATTATTTCCAAGAAATCTTCCACAGTCCGGGTAGCTTTCGCTGTCAAGAGATAGCCTGCCGCACTATGGGCGATGATATGTGCCGATTTGTAACCACTCGCACTCTTTAGAACACCCTCAGTCATGACATCGACTCGGGAGGTGGCATGCCTCCATCTCGAAAATTTGGAGTTAGTGATGGTGGTTGACTGCTTTGGAGACCACCGAATTGTTGAGGTTAACCTGCCCCACCCCCCAGAAATAGCTGATCTGAAACGGTTAACCGATGTCGGCCGCCAAACCATTTTGAGCGATCTTCCCCGACCGTTTTTCCGGATTGATTGCCCAGGTCGTTTTTTATTGACTGGCATTATTGGCGATCCAAAGGTGAGATTTACCCTACGGCAAGCAGCCCTCACCAAGGCCCCTAAAATTGTGTCTCAGGCTGTCAGAGAACTGTTGAATCTAAAAAGAAAAGGGGCTAAGCGATGACCACCCCGATTTATCTAGATCATGCTGCGACCGCCCTGCCTCGATCTCCTCACGCCATTGCAGCCGCTACAAATGCGATGAACTGGGGGAACGCGCAACGGGGAATCCACGCCCAAGCCGCTACAGCCAGTCATCACCTGAATAAAGCGCGCCAGCATATTGCTCGAATGGTGGGTGTGGAACAGAGCCATACGGTTTGCTTTCTATGTAGCGCGACAGCAGCTCTGAACCAGGTATTGTTGGGAGCGAAGCCCCGTTGTGTGGCGATTGATCCTTTAGCCCACAATGCAACTTATCGTCCCTTGATGGCGCTGGCGGCGCAACGAGGCGTTCACTATTGGGTGCTGCCCCATGACCCTAAGGGCAAGATTGATCTCGCCCAGGTTAAGCAACAGTGGGTCTCTGAGACAGATTGGCTAGTCCTTACCCATGGGTCTAATGTCACGGGGTTGATTCAGCCCATTGAGATCGTGACATTGGCTCAGCAATTGGGCGCGCGAGTATTGGTGGACGCTTCCCAAACTGCTGGGGTGATCGACTTGGCTGACCTGGCCTGCGCCGATGGGATCGCCTTTGGCGCCCATAAGGGTCTACGGGGCTTGCCCGGGATCGGAGCCTTGATTGTCAACAACAATTTACCATCCTTAGACCCCCTGATTTATGGCGGCACTGGCGGCGCTGCGGCAACGGCCGCCATGCCCTCAGAATTACCCACTCGATTGGAAGCAGGAACACTCAACTTTCCTGGAATCGCCGCCTTTGCCGCCGCTGCCGAGGACTGGCTTGTCAACCCTGCTCCCTGGCCTATTTCTGCCGCCGATCTCACCAACGCTATTACGGCAGGCGGCGGAGTTCCTCTGGCCTCAGATCCCCAGCAATCATTGCCCGTCGTCAGTTTTATCCTGCCACAGGCGCCGGTTTGGGAGAGTGCTGATATTCTAGAGCGGTGTTTTGGCATCCAACTGCGGGCCGGGTTGCACTGTGCTCCCTTGGCCCATCGCACCTTGGGCTCTTTTCCAGAAGGCGCTTTGCGAGTTTCTAGCGGGTCGACCACTACTGTCGATGATTTGGTTGTGTTGACTCAAGCAATTCGAACTGTATGCAGCCGTTATGGCGACCTTGTCTATGTTTGAACTCTCTGAACTATTTACCTGTCAGGTGAATTTAGCTCGGTTGGAGCTGGATATTCGGACTGCGTTTGCAGACTATACAGCATCAGCATCTGAACAGCGCCCGATGCTCATAGTGTTGAAAGGACAGGGACGCATTGCACGGGAATTCGTTGATTTTTTAGTCCAGGGTATTGTGCAGACGGAGACGCCCGCAATCGGGCTAGTGCGTAATGACTTGCTCATTCAGTTTTTGGTCTCTTCGATTAATCTACGCTGTCCAAAAACAGTGGTTAAAGCCTTCAAAACTGAAGCAGACGCTAAAGTTTGGCTGATGTCTTGCAGCTGTTCCTTCTGATTGAATTAACTAACGATCGCGCTCCAAATCGTAAATCGCCTTTTCCCAATACCAATCCTCCGGCATGCCAGGATTCTTCAGTTTCAGGCGTTTAACCAACCCCACCGCAATTTTTCGGTCATCACCTACCAACCGCAAGAGCTTTTGCTGAACCGCCCGACTCGGCGTACCCACTTCAAAATCCGGACGAGTCATTCTCTCGACCGACATCACCTGATAAGACCAGGTGCGTTTAGCAGCTTTTTGTAGAGCCGTTTGCAGTGTCTGAGCAGCCTGTCGCATTTGCTCCGCCATCTCCTGGTTAGACTGTTGGGCGAACAGGGTCGCCGCTTGTTGAGAATCTTCTATCGCTCCCTGCAAATCGCCAAAGTTAGCCCGTACTTGTCCTCGACTTGCATATGCCCAAGCGTCCAGCGGATCAATTTCCAACGCCCAATCGAGATCCTCCATCGCCCCCCGATAGTTCTTCCGTTCCGCTTTTTGCACAGCTTGCTTCAGGAACTCATTGGGATCGATTAGGGGACGCAACGGGGGCGATGGCTGGGCTGCTTCGGGGGTGGGTTGAGACTGAGCTTGCAATTCGCGGATGTGGGCCAAGCAACGGCGGCAGTTAGCAATATCGCGCTGATCGAGGTAGAGTTCTACTGCTTTTTTATAGCTGGTGATCGCTTTCTGCGCAGCCCCTTGTCGTGCCCGCACCGTGCCGATTAGGTTATAGGCCGCTGCGTAGTCAGACTTGAGGAGAATGGCCTGTTTGGCGTCGGCGATCGCGTTGTCCAGCTGATTGGTTGATAGATGCGCTAATCCCCGAGCAAAGTGAACCTTCGCGTCATCCGACTCAAGTTGCAAGGCTTTGGCATAGTCTGCGATCGCCGCTTGGAAATCTCCCAGCTTAAAGTGGGCCAGACCTCTTTGGTAATAGGCCTCAGCTAAATCAGGCTGGTCTTGTAAGGCTTGATTGAAGAGTGCGATCGCACCTTCATAATCCTTTTCACTCGCTTTGGCGACACCTTGCTGATAAAACGTTGGGTTCATCTTGACGCTTCATGCAACGTTCTTCATACTTCACTATTTCTATCCGCTGCTTGTATTTGTTGCAAGATAGCTGCTTGAATCTTAGCGTCAAAATCAGGATCGTCTACCGTCGTAATTACTTTGCTCGGTTAACGGATGGTTGCGATAACCCAGTACAAACCCATGTTCGACATCGACGCTGATGTGGTCTTTATAATCAATTTTTCGAGCCCCCCCTTTTAAGTCGCGCCATATGGTTGGTTGCGGCTAAAGAATTAACCGATAAGTTTTTCTTTTCCTTTCCATTGAAAATGATCACGCAGTTAGTGGTTGTATACAAAGCGTTTTATGATTAGACTTTAATCAATGAATTTGCCGTGATTGATAGATTTTAATCTATGAGATTGGGTTTATCTATTCACAGGCTTATTCACCCTGAATCTCAGCAGAGTCAGCGCCAGGATTTTTCTTCCACATTTGTTGGCGGTTCTGGCGAAGATCTGATGCATTTTTCGAAATGAATAAGTGCAAAAAGCCTTGTTGGTCTCCGTTCCCTCACGTTAAACCCACAACCCTAAAAGGAGATAATCCTAATATGAAATCTGAATTCCTTTCCACGTTATTGATGTTAGCCTTGGCTGCATTTATGATTTCCGAGACAGTCAGTCAAATTTCGCCAACGCCCCCTATTCCAGTGATGTCAGGGGCTAACGCTATCTAGGCTTCGTTTGACTTTTAGACCTATATTAATGATCGCAAGGGTTAGGCGTCATTCCCACGGAGGGGGGGAATCCATCCGTGGGGCGGCTTAATCTATTGGTGGATTCCTGTAGCAATCCTCCATAATCATAAGGGTTTGTGCATCCAGAGTATGCTCGAATAGCATTGGCGCAGTTTCCATAGTTCTGGCAGTTAATGAGAACCTCTCAACCCGATCAGGAACCGACATAACAGATATTTCCCTGCAGTTGGCTGAGCTAAAGCAGAGTGATGATCAGTTACGGCAAGAAGTTCAACGGTTCAATGAGCGGTTCACTAACTATCAGCAAGTAATGCAATGGGTTGTGCAATTAGCATTTACTGTTTTGATTTCAGCAACCATTGCCCTTGTAGTCAGCGCCCTCACATTTCTCCTGAAGCAATAGCGACGATCAATGTTGGAATGGAAAATTATCCTTGTAATGCAATATACATGGTCGATGTCGATCATTTGGACGCTGGTTTTTCAACAGGAAATTTTTACTCCATTCCTGTACAACCGACACGGGAGTGCTAGATATTTTACAGGGACAATCTTGCCCATACCAAAAACCTCAGCAAAATAAGCGTAACTGCTCAAAATGAAGAAACAAAAATGCTGAATGCAAAGCAGAAAAATGGTGAAGGGATAGAGTAACGGGCAGAATTAAACTTCAGTATAGCCCTCTGTTTCGGTCATTGGTTCGGTGGATCTGAATGCATAGTCCCTATCGACTCTCCATTGCTCTTCCGAAGTGTGACGCTTCCGATGGTCTTTCTCTTCCTGGACGAATGTGTGCCTTTGGCCTTCAGTAGCAAGTTGAGCCTGATGAAGTTCCTCCAGGGCTTCTGCACTTCTTTCCGACTGTATGTCGAGAAGAAGCCTTGCAAGTTCCTTTGATAATTGGGCTTTTTCTTGTGTAGAAAAATGCTCTGCAGTATAGATTCTTCGCCATAGTCGGACTATGGGAGACAAAACATCTCCATCTTCCTCCAGCTTTTCGTCAGTCTCGTATTCGTGAGTATTTGAGACTGGGCCTTGTGCTTCGACGAGTATCCTAGCAGCTAAATACCTGCAAAGACAGTGTGATACCAGCAAGAATACTCGAATCGAGATCTCTATCTGCTTTATCGCTGATGATGATTTCGAGTACAACCGTCTAAGAAACCAAATGTGTACAGTAGGAGACAAGGATACTAGATTCCTATCGGACAATTCCGTGTAATACGTCAGAAGTTGTTCTTCAAAGTCTCCAAAGGCAAGAATTGCATTAAGGTTCAGATTCTGAACATCTGCTTCGTGTCGCGGAAGTTCAGGGGTGTAGACATGTGCGACCATTTCAACTATTGAATTGAATTGTGTCTCGGAAATCATAGATCTTCCTCGAGAACCTTAATATGATGAGGATTGCCGAAAGTTCTAGAGACTTTATCGTGCATCTTAAAAAGCTTATCCGTTAGATTATCTTTCTGAGATGCATGTAACGAACCAAGTTGCTGTCCGAATAAATTAAGTCTTATCCTAGGATCGTTTTTACACGATATAAACTCTTCATGAACTATAAGAACCCATTGACAGTCTTTAACGGTAGTACTGTAGTTTGTGGAGTTTTGGGAACTTGTTTTAGGCGATTCAGAAACAACAAACCATCGATCCACCTGGGTTTGTGTATAATCGTTATTCGATTCATCAGGCGGAAACACAACCAGGTCAATCCCATATTCGTCGCGAAATTCATTCCTAAGTTGCTGATTCACTATCTCTGAGTGAATAGTAGTGGTAAGTTCATCAAATAAAGATGTCTTCAGCATAATCCAGTCTTGATAAAGTTCAATCCCTCGGTGATTTGGATCGCCAGCGTCGTAAACTTTTGTAATTTTTTTGGACTCAATCCAACCCATTACACCTACACGTCCATAGAACATAGCTGAATAAGCATGCTTTATTGATGTAACATAGACTCCGTCTCCCCATGTAAATCCAGGGCTACAAGAAATCATGATCTGATTATTATTTTTGAAAAAAGACCCGAGATGTTTCGGCGGGAAGAATTTCAAAACCCAAATTTTATCGTCTGTGTGCACGTATTCATTTTTAAATATGTTAGTCGAATAGCGAATCCATGCTTCGATCTCTTGATCTAAGTTTACTTTTTGCCTGAGTTTTGGCATTGCTAACCAACCTTTGTAATATGCTTGGTTGAAGTTTAAGATATGGATCTGACAATGGTTCTAACAAAAGTTATAAATATTATTTTTACCCGTTGCAGCTAGCCTCTTGTCCTGATCAAGAATCCATGGACTCATTGGATAGATAGGGTAGTTGTTCAGTCCAATGGTAAAAGCGTTAAAATATATTCAGGTTAAGGGTTTTAATGATCACACTTTAAACGAGATTATCCTTATGCTGCAAGCGTTTTGATTTAATTTATCTCGCCAGGAAAAACAGAGACTGAGATAGCTTTAGTTCTGTAAGCTTCTATCTTATTTTAAGGAATTATAAGCATCTTTGTACCTGTCAACAGGTCTATTTAAGAATACGATGCTCATGCTAGATAAAGCGTCTAAAAATTGAAAATCTCAAGTTACTCACCCTGTATACAGAATACCTCAGTTTTTTTTGAAGAAATCTAATGGAAATTTGAGCTCCTAATGGGCTCTTCTAAGGAGCCCTCAAGTTAATGTGAGCGTGGCTTCCATCCTTATAATTCAAAATTAAATCCTTGCTTTTTATGCTGTTGATACTTTTGGGCGTCAAACTGATAGAGTCTCGCAGCGCGGTGAGCTACCCCCTGCTGAGTTTCGTCTAAGGGAATCAGCAAGTCCATCTTCAACAGCTTTTTACGAAAATTTCGTTTATCCAGCTCGTGTCCCAAAATGGTTTCATAGAGTTTTTGAATTTGGGTCAGGGTGAACTTCGTCGGCAGAAGCTCAAATCCAATGGGTTCGTATCGGACTTTACCCTGCAGCCGAGCAATCGCTCTCTCAAAGATCTGGGGGTGGTCGAACGCCAGGGGGGGCAGTTGATTGATTGGAAACCAAGCGGCGTCACGGGCGTCAGTGGCTGCTTGGAGATTGTACTCAGTTAAATTGATGAGGGCGTAGTAGGCGACCGAAACAATGCGATCGCGCGGATCTCGTCCTGGTTCGCCGAAGGTATAGAGCTGCTCCAGGAAAACGTCTTGCAGCCCAGTTTCTTCCTGCAGCTCTCGTCGAGCCGCTTCTTCTAACGATTCATCCATCTGGACAAACCCGCCCGGCAAGGCCCACTGGTCCTTATAGGGCGGCAGTTGGCGTTGAATCAGCAGCACTTTGAGAATGTCTTCGTCATCCAGGCCAAAGACGATGCAATCGACGGTTAGCGCTGGTCGGGGATACCGATAGGCGTATTGTTTACCCTCTTCCATTGACATGGTGTAAAAACGACACTATGATAGATTTATCAGGCTTAGTGTTATATTTACACCATACTGCAATGACGCAGCATTTTGAAGTAGCCGCAGGCTCGATTCTGGGCAGAGACCATCTGCGGGTCGGTAAGAATAATCAGGACGCTTTTTCCTGGATCAGCCGCGAGCATGTGACCCTGGCAATTGTGTGTGATGGCTGTGGCAGTGGCGCGGCCAGTGAAGTCGGGGCTCAGATAGGGGCTCAGTTAATCATCGAGGCGATCGCGCAGCAGCTAGAAGTCTTTGACTCAATTGCAACGGCTGACTTTTGGCGGACGCTGCATCAGGAAGTGCTCTCTCGCCTGCAGTCGATTGTCCTCAGCCTTAGGGGACCGAGCTGGCAAACCATTCGAGACTACCTGTTATTTACGGTGGTGGGCGGGCTGATAACCCCAGAAACCACCGTTGTGTTCGGGCTCGGGGATGGCGTATTCGCCCTCAATGGGGAGGTGCAGACTTTAGGGCCTTTCCCGGACAACGCCCCTCCCTATCTGGCTTACGGATTGACCGCAGCCGCCCCAATGGAGCAAACGCCCAGTCCTTTGCAATTTCAGGTTTATCGCCAAATCCCGACAGACACCCTAGAGTCCCTTCTTTTGGGCAGTGATGGGGTGGCTGATTTGATGGCGGCGGCGGCGCGATCGCTGCCCGGATCAACAGACACCGTCGGACCGCTCAGCCAATTTTGGCAGTGCGATCGCTACTTCGCCAATTCACACGCTGTGCGTCGCCGCTTGGCCCTAATCAACCGGGAGGTAGTTCGACCAAATTGGCAGGCGCGACAACTGACCCGACATGTGGGACTACTCCCAGACGACACCACCCTAGTGACCATTCGAAGACGCAGCGCGTAATTTCTCCATGGATATCTACATCAGCCAGAAGAAGATTCGCCTGAGCCCTAAAAAGGCCATTGGCAAAGGAGGGGAGGCAGACGTCTTCAAAATCGGTCGCGATACGGCGCTGAAAGTTTTCAAACCGCCTAGCCACCCTGACTACGCCGGTATGCCCCAGGCGCAAGACGCAGCGAAAGACCGTCTAGCGCTACATCAGCGAAAACTCCCTCAGTTTCCTCAATTGTTGCCAGAACGGGTAATCGCCCCACAACAATTCGCTACTGACCAGACTGGTCAACAAATTCTGGGGTACACAATGCCGTTGCTCAATCAGGCAGAGGTGTTGTTGCGATATCGAGATCGCGCCTTTCGACAAGCAATCCCCACTCAGAGGGTGATCCAGATTTTTCAAGACCTCCACAACACCCTCTCGAAACTTCACTTTGTCCAGATTGTGATTGGGGATTTCAACGATCTAAATGTCTTGGTCAAAGACACTGCGGCCTATCTAATTGACGCCGATTCGTTTCAGTTTGGTTGCTTCCCCTGCCAAATGTTTACGGCTCGGTTTGTAGACCCCCTGCTCTGTGATCCCCAAACGACACAGCCGATCTTGCAACAAGCCCACACTCCTAATTCAGATTGGTACGCCTTTACGGTGATGTTGATGCAGAGTCTGTTGTTTGTCGATCCCTACGGCGGCTTATACAAACCCAAGGATCCCGAGCACCGAATCCCCCACAGCGCCAGACCGCTACACCGGATTACAGTATTCCATCCGGATGTACGCTATCCCAAACCCGCGTTGCCCTATGATCGCTTGCCCGATGACCTATTGCATCACTTTCACCAGGTATTCGAACAGGATTGGCGGGGAGAATTTCCGCGATCGCTGCTCGATACTCTCCACTGGACTACCTGTTCGACCTGCGGCGCAGAGCATGCTCGACCACAGTGTCCCGCATGTTCAACCGTCTTAGCGGCGCTCCAAAGTCCTTTAACTCAGAGAGAGCAAGTGCGGGGTCCGGTTACGGCTACCCTGATGTTTAGGACTGAAGGCGTAATTCTAGCCGCCTCAGTGGAACAGGATCGACTGTGCTGGATTTATTGGCAAAAGGGAGAATTTAAGCGGGAAGATGGCTCAGTTGTCCTAAAGGGAGAATTACAACCCAATGTCCGCTGGCGAATTAAGTCAGAGACGACCCTGATCGGCTGCCAGGGACAGGTGATAATTCTCAACCCGAATAAATCGCCTCAGCGATTGGCGGTGGAAAGTTATGGCGCGATCGCCCAGTTTGATGTGAACTCTATGCACCGATACTGGACAGCACAGGGGCAATTGCTTCGGGACACCCCGTTAGGCAGGATGTTGATAGGGGATGTCCTTTCTGGCGGTAACACCCAGATTTGGGTGGGCAGTGACTTTGGCTTTGGCTTTTACAGGGCGGGGGAACTCAATGGAGCCTTTGTGTTTGACGTCCGTCAGCCAGGCATCAATGACCGAGTGCGGCTGCCATCATGTCAGGGGCAGTTAATTCACGCCGCCTGCACCTTTAGTCGAGAGTTATGTTGGCTCTTCTTGACCACCCATGAACACGGTTCAATTGTTTACCGCTGTGTTGTGATTTCCCCTGATGGCGCAGTCGTTGCAACTGCCCAAACCGTCCAAAATGAGGATAATTGGCTGATGCAATTAGGCCGCCAGCACTCCCTCTTCCTTGACTCTTGCCCCTATTGTGCGGTGGGTAATTTCCTACTCGCCGCCACAGATGACGGCGTCATTCGAATTGAAGTCCAAAACGGTTGCTTGACGCAGACCAAACTCTTTGCCGACACTGAACCGTTTGTTGACGCCAGCTGCCGTTTACTGGCAGCCCCAGGAGGACTTTACGTGATCCGTTCGCATGAAATTCAACAGTTGACAATTGCAGGAGACTCAAAATGAACACAATGACTCAGTTACCCATTCCCAGCCACTTTGACCCCACCCGCGTTGGCCAAGTCTGGCGAGTTCCTTACCAAGAACGGGCGGCCCAAGCGAAGCGATGGGCCAAGCAACATGGACTGAGCCCCGCCGCCAAGGACAAGACTCGCATCTGCCTGATGGCCATTGATGTGCAAAACACATTTTGCATTCCAGAGTTTGAGTTATTTGTCGGTGGTTGCTCAGGGATGGGGGCCGTGGAGGACAACATACGGCTGTGTGAGTTTATCTATCGCAACTTAGGAGTCATTACTGAGATTGCGCCCACCATGGACACCCATACAGCGATGCAAATCTTCCACTGTGATTTCTGGATTAATGATGCTGGGCAGACGCCGCCGCCCATGACCATGATCAGTTTGACTGATGTAGAACAGGGGATTTGGAAAGTGAATCCCGCGATCGCATATAGTCTGGCGGGCAGTAATTATATGGCCCTCCAAGCCTACGCCCTCCACTACGTAAAGCGCCTCAGCGAGGATGGCAAGTATCCCCTGACTATCTGGCCTTATCATGCAATGTTGGGGGGCATTGGCCACGCCCTCGTATCAGCGGTGGAAGAAGCCTGCTTTTTTCACGCCCTGGCCCGCAACAGCCAAACCAACTTTGAAATCAAGGGCGGAAATCCCTTGACTGAAAACTACTCGGTTTTACAGCCTGAGGTGCTTCAGGGTCCCAATGGTCGACCCATTGCCCAGAAGAATACTCGCTTTATCCAAAAACTATTGGATTTTGATGTGGTGATTATTGCCGGTCAGGCTAAAAGTCACTGTGTGGCCTGGACCATTGATCACCTGCTCACAGAAATTCAAGCTCAGGATCCAGCCTTGGCTAGGAAAGTATATCTGCTAGAGGATTGCACTTCACCTGTGGTGGTTCCAGGGATAGTGGACTTTACCGATCAAGCCAATGCAGCTTTCCAACGGTTTGCGGATGCAGGGATGAAGGTGGTGAAGTCGACGGACGAGTTCGGGAGATAAGAGGTAGGTGCGCCCCTCTAATCATTGGGGTAGAGAGTAGATGGGTGGATGAGTGGATGGGTGGATGGGATGGGATTTAGCGACGGATCCCTGATGAGAGAGATCTGCTAGACGACTGGTGAATATAAACGTGAATGTAGGGGAAGAATGATGAGTCAAGTTCCTGATATCAACACTTTGTTCCAATCGGCTCAAGATGAGGGGGTGTTGTCCACGGCTTCGATGCAGGCGCTAAATGTTGTCGATATTGGCGCTCAGATTCAGGCAGGACTGGGGGCGCCTGTGGATGATGTGATGGCCAGCGAAGTTGTTCTAGTGACCATCATGCCGGATGATTCGGGTTCAATTCGCTTTTCAGGGAATAGCGCAGTGGTGAGAGCTGGACACAATACAGTGCTGGATGCGCTGATGGCGTCGAAGCAACAGGACGCGCTCTTAGTCCACAATCGCTACCTGAATGGCAAGGTGCTCTATCCCTATTGCCCAGTCAATCAAGCGGTGCGGATGGATAAGCACAACTATGACCCCAACAAAGGAACGCCGCTCTATGAGCAAACGGTGGTGCTGTTGGGCACAGTGCTAGCTAAAACTCAAGAGTTTGCAGATAATGGCGTTCCGGTGCGCACGGTGACGCTGATCATTACCGATGGCGCTGATGAACATTCAAACCGAACGCAGGCTAAAGATGTGAAAGTGATTGTGGATGATATGCTGCGAAGTGAGAACCATATCATTGCGGCGATGGGCATTGATGACGGCGGTTACACTGATTTTCGCAAAGTGTTTCGGGAAATGGGACTGCGGGATGAATGGATTTTGACGCCAGGCAACAGCCAAACGGAAATCCGTAAGGCCTTTCAGATATTTTCCCAGTCAGCCGTCCGAGCCAGTCAAAGCGCCGGTAACTTTAGTCAAACCTCGTTAGGAGGATTTGGGGTATAGGGGGAGCTGGTGGGTTTATAGAGGATCTACGGATAACTTCTCATCCACTGATCCACCCATCCACTGCCTTTTACTGGGACTTTGTTTTCACACAACTCACTAATCGGTTTAGCGTAAGGGTGATTGAAGCCCAAGCGCAACCCGGAAACCAATGGAATTACCAATCCCCTCGGGGGCGCTCAAGATGCGCGCGGCAGATCGACAGTACCCCGGATCGCCGCCCCACGATCCGCCGCGTAGCACACAGTAGAAATCTTCTTCGTCCGTGGTCCAAGCGCTGCCATCTATCGGAGCCCCTTCATAGTTCTCATGCCAGTGGTCTAAGCACCATTCCAAAACATTTCCGTGCATATCACACAAGCCAAATCTGTTGGCGGCCCTAAAGCACTCGTGATCCACTGGGGTGGTTTGTCTTCGGTATTCGCCACCTAGACCCAGACCATAAATATCGTCTCCGTCAAAATAATTCGCTATCTCTGTAGATATGAATTCGCCAAAATAAAAGGGGGTTTTGGTTCCGGCTCGACAAGCATATTCCCATTCAGCCTCTGTGGGCAATCGATAGGGTCTGCCAGTATGGGCGGCGAGGCGATCGCAAAACTCCACCGCATCGTACCAACTCACTTGCTCAACCGGCAGGCGGTCTCCCTGAAAATTCGAAGGGCAAGACTTCAATGTTCGATTAATTGCAGGAAACTCGGCAACCGCTCGCCATTCCGCTTGCGTCACCGGATATTGACCCATCCAGAAATCAGATAGCTTAACCCGATGCTGCGGTCCTTCTGCAGCTCCTCGAAAGCGCTCTGTTTCTGGAGAGCCCATCTCAAAGTCACCGCCCGGGATCTGAATCAACTCTAGGGTAAGGGCTTCCGTCAATCGCTCTTGACTGAAAGTCACCCCTACCGATTGGCGCTCAATTCTGATTGAGGCGGCTCTTGGGGGAGCGGCGGGCTTAACGTTGTTCTCTGTATCGGGTAATTCAACCGGTAATTCAACCTCATCGGGGGCTGATCTGATTGCCGGGAAGTCAACCGCAATGGCGGCGAATTGAATGACCTTGGTTTCAGGGATGAGGTCTACAGTCATCAATAATTGCGCCTCGTTGTTTCAGGTCAGCTTTAGTTGCTTCAGAGAGATCCAAGATATTGATAAATCTTTTGTTTTGAACGGTTACACTGCTGAAGTCTAGATGCCTGCAGTGGGTGCGGATAAGGTATATGCGGCTGAGATCCGTTCGACTCAAGTCAGAACCCAGCAGATTCGACCCACTGAGATCAACACCACTGAGATTTGTATCACACAGATCTGCGCCGCTCAGGTCCGCCCCACTGAGGTCTGCACCGTTCAGCGCTGCGCCTTGACCGCCTAAATTCACTAACTCCTACATTTCTCAGCAATTACGGTTGTTTGGTTGATTAAGGCGTCACACAGATTAGCACGGCTGAGATTAGTGCGATTGAGGTTGGCGTGACTCAGGTTGGCGTGGTTGAGCATTGCGCTGCTGAAGTCTGCATAGCTCAGATCTGTTCCACCAAGATTAGCGCCAATCAAGTTGACGCCGCTGAAGTTAGCGCCGCTGAGATTGGCTCCGCTCAGATCGACATCTCTAAGATCACGTTTACGCACCCCTTCAGTGATGATCTCTTGGACTTCCCTTCATCATAGAACACACCGACTTGACACGATCTAAACCCTAATTACCTGATTTGTCTCCGATGCCCGTCGAGCGGCGTCAGCTACCTTAAGAGCGTAAAAACTGTCGGCTGCCGAGACATATAGGGGAGTCCCTTCCAATAAATGATCCAACACCATCGTCATATCTTTCACAAAGAGCCCTTTGCGAGGGCTTACTTCAATGGGTTCATGACCGTCAGGCAAGATTAAAGTTCCTTGATCTCCATCAATGATCAATCCCCCTTGCTGTCCATGGATCTCCATACGGCGTATCCGCCGCCACAACTGCTCGCCCTTACCATAGGTAACTTCCCCAATTAACCCACTTTTGAAGCGGAGTTGCGCTGTACAGAGAAAGGACGTGTGCATCCCCGAAACAAGGGAGACGGTCTCATCCGCGTCATAGCGATTTTGGCAGGCTACTGTCGCCACTTCGCCAAATAAATTGGTCAGACGATGAATCCGGGAAAGCGCTCCCACTAAAGGGAAGCCGAATAGATCAGTTTGGTAAGACCACTTGCGGGGCGCTGGCCGCTGAGGATTGATTGTGCAGTAGCGCACATATCTAGGGGCGCCAATTTGAGGCAAATGCCGCTGCATAGCGAGGTGCAGACCGCCTAAGAGTTCAATATGTTCGACATGCAATAGACATTGCTGGGATTCGGCCAGTTTGAGGTTTGTCTCGGCCAGCGTCAGGTCAAGGCCGAGAGGATATTCTACGACCACATGCTTCCCAGACTGCAAAACCGCTTGCACCATCAGCCCATGATCACGATTAATGGTGGAGATCACGACCAGATCGATATCGGAGCGAGCTGCTAGATCAGTCCAAGCGGCAGCCGTTTCAATGTTGTACGTTTGACCGAAGGCAGATGTTTTAACGGGGTCGGAGCCAGCGACAACGATAAGTTGCGCTCTCGGATCAGCCTGTAATGCGCCAGCCCGCATCTTAGCCGCATACCCCGTTCCCACAAGACCCACTCGAATGGAAGTCAAACAACCTGAAGAATTAAAACGAGTCACCAGTCAATTTGTTTATGTCATCTTTATTAAGCAACAATACCAGGCTTAACAGATTAGACTCGAAGCACCTTAGAAAAGGCAGCGGAGATAGCAGTATTTCTAATACGTTCAATAAGACAAATTAACTATAAGCAATTTTTATGTTAAGAAGATTTTTTGATAACTCAATCAAGAGACTCTATCGGAACATGGAAATATTTGAAATGGCTGAAATGCCCCCTATACAATGGATTAATCCTTTTTTGTTTTTTAGGGGGAATGGCAACCTATAAGTAATTTAGGCAGAAGTTAAAGAGTCCGATTACGAATCCCTTTCAACCAAATTGCCCAATACCGACACAGTTTTCTAGTTTTCCCGTAGTATCAGAAATGGAGTTGATCAATAGGAATAAATTCCTATTTAGCGCCCTATCGGGGTTTTCGAAGATCACTCATACTTTACGTATTACGACTCAATGAGAGGATAGCAGCATGGCGACTTTCAAAGTGACCTTAGTTAACGAAGGTGAGGGACTCAACACTACCATTGACGTGCCCGACGACGAATACATTCTTGATGCAGCCGAGGAGCAAGGTATTGATTTGCCTTACTCCTGCCGCGCTGGGGCTTGCTCTACCTGCGCTGGTAAAATTTCGAGCGGCACCGTTGACCAATCAGATCAGTCCTTCTTGGATGATGACCAAATCGAGGGCGGATATGTGCTAACTTGCGTCGCTTATCCTACTTCTGACTGCACTATCTTGACTCACCAAGAAGAGCAACTGTACTAAACAATTAGTATCGAGCAAATTGTAAAGGCGTTCTATTTATAGAGCGTCTTTACTGTTTTTAGCTGACTGTTTTATGAATGGATGATAAATGGTTTAGTTCGCCATGGGGAGCGGCGTCTCTTGCCCGGCGAGCTGCGGCAAGCTGACAATATAACGATAGCCTCTCTCGTGAGACCCCTGAATATTGATGATTCCTTGATGCATTTCAGCCAGTTGACGGCTCAGGAGCAGCCCTAATCCTTCTCGGGATACAGAAGAATGAGACGATGAGCTAACAGTCGGCATTCCAGACAAGTTATCTGTGTCAGATATTCCCTGGGAAAAGTCATTCCCGGGTGTCGACAGTTTTACAATATTTTCATAGAAGTCCAAATCTACCATTCCTGAAGGACTCGACAGCAATTTACTAAAGGACAACACTGCTGGAGGCAAGCCTTCTCCTAGCCAGGGATGGGACGCCCATACCGCCATACTTAAGCGCTCTTCCTTCCGTGAGACATGGATGCGAATAGCGCTTCCTTCACTGGACAGCCGAATAATGCTCAACACTAAATGGTGCATGAGTTGCTTTACTTTGCCTTTATCCAGCATCCAAATGCGAGAACCTGGCTCGACGGTAAGATTGATGGTCTGTTTCCGTTGTTGGGCGACTTTGTCTAGCATCTTAAAAGCTTGCTGTCCTAGCATTTCGATATCGACTGGGGCTAGATTTAGCGTTTTTCCTAATGTATGTAGACCGCCCAAGTCGATAATTTCGTCAACCAGTGACAGGAGGGTTTGACTACTTCCGCGAACAATTTCTGCGTATTCTTTTTGCTTTTCTGTCAGCGGACCATAAATTTCACGACTCAGCATACTCGCCATTCCCATGATTGAGGTGAGAGGATTGCGGAGTTCTTGCGTGAGCTGAGATATCAAATTTGCCCGTACTGATTTAATCGTTTCTTCTAGCGCCGTGTTAGGCGAATTCGCCTGACTGCCCGAGACATTGAGTTGATAGGATTGGGGTGGGGTTGCAATCTGATGACTCTGAGAGAGGCGACAGCGCTCAATTTCGCTCATACACCAGCGGGCATTGAGTTCTAGAAATGTAATGTCTTGGGGCGTAAATTCCCGTGGGATTAAGTCCATGACCGCCAAAATCCCTACGCAATAGCCGTCTGTCGTCCTCAAAGGGACGCCTAAGTAGGAGCGAACGCCGTAGTGTTGAACCAAAATACTGCAAGAGCAGGCAGGATGCTGAACGGCATTTTTCAGGGAAAAAACTTGTTCGCTATCGACGACATGAACTCCAAACGATTCTTGAAGGGGCAATCGTCGAGAGGTCGCTAGCTTATTCATTAAGCCTAATCTAGAAAGCCCAACGGTTGCTTTGAAAACCTCATGCTCTTGAGTCAGTATGCTGAGTATCCCAATGGGAGCAGCCAAAAACTGACAGGCTGTCTGAGCGGCCTCCTCAAATAATGTTGCGTTTTCCGAATCATACAGGCCCAGCGTTTCCATCACTTGGAGACGATCCTGTGCACGCTTTGAGGGTGTACTATCGTCTAGACGACAAGCTAGATGACGCTCGGCTCGGGTCAATGGGATTTCTGATGCTGTGACGTGACAGGCGCCGTAATTCATTAAACTCGCTAAACATTAGATGCTTACAAACCCAGAATTCCCTAAATTTTAATCTTTTAAACGGAAGCACAATAAATATTCTGCTGAGAGCTGGGCACCTTTATTTACTCAGAATGACCTCAACATCCTCTCTCATAGCTGCATTATCGGACGAACTGAAAAGTCAAAAAAGCTAAACTTAATGGCGAATACACTTGATGTACTTGATGAAACCAAGAAAAAATCTCGTCAAATATACGGATGCCGAAGGTATTTTTTCTATTGTTTTTTCCAGGCAGGATGGTTTAACAAGGAATCCATGACCCTGACGCCTCTGAGCTGATTAGAGAGGGGCAAATGACCGCTGGGCGCCGTCAAATCCCAAATAAATTCATTGGGATACCGGGTCCAATTATTATTTGTTTTCCAGGCAATTTTGGTCCACAAGCTTTCCCAATTCTGGCCAACGCTGAACCATATCTCTCGCTGCTTGGAGAATCCAAACTTATTTTCAGAGTAAATCGACCAGAGTGTGTCAATCGTTCGCAAATCCAAACTGGGAAATCCTTCAACCTCGGTGAAGTAAAGCCATTTGCGCTTGACCGCAGCTGGACCAGCTAGCTCACAGAGGTTTTGGAGCGTCAGACGATCTGCCGCCTCAAAATCCTGAGCCGCCAAGAGTTCCTGGAGTGGAGCATAATCCAGGTCTTGGGCGGAGGGTGTGGAAATGAGACCTGTGGGAAAGTGAGTTTGCAAAAAAGCCTCTACCTCAGGCGTCCGCATCTTACACAGAACCTGATAGGCTTTCCCTTCACTGCTGGTTGGAGAATCGGGGCGACGATCAAGTAAAAACGCCATTATGGGCTTGATTCCAACCTCCCCCGCTTCTGACAGGGTTTGAATGATCTGGAGTTGCTTTTTCAGCGGAGACGATTTCAGTTGATCGCTTAAGGCCTCGATTGTTTGAGGCTCAATTGTCTGTTTAGAGCTAGGATCAGCCGGAGAAGCGGGGTTTGTCGTAAAACTATTCATATCGAATAAATGATCGATCAAAAGATAATCATAAATGTCACTGGGGTGAGTATTGTAGGAAGTTCGGCTTAATTTGGCCAATAAAGTCTCGGAAGTCGATTAATTTCAACCCGCAAGGCGATGCTCTACTCGGATTTTGACCGGAAGAACCCCCAATTTGAATTAAGTATAAGGCGATTAGATCAAGAACCCCCGGCTTTTTCTGTTTGGCTGGGAGGACGATAACCATGCTCAAAGGCAAACCGAATCAGCTGAGAGCGATTTTCTAGCGCTAGCTTACTCAGAATATTGCTGAGGTGGGTTTGTACTGTGCGAGGACTGATAAAGAGGTGGTCGCCGATCTGCTTATTGGTAAACCCTTGTATGACTTCCCAAAATACCTTTTCTTCTGCGGGCGTCAAGGGGAGAGGAGCGGGATCTTCACCTGGCTCAGGGTCTGAGCGATGGCCAAGTTGCTTAATCAACCGATAAATTTCGATATGAATTCGGTGCGATCGCTCTAATAGCCCCTCAATCTTGGCGATCAACTCGCGGGGTTGAAAAGGCTTGACCAGGTAATCATCGGCGCCCATGTTATGGCCTAAAATTCGATTATCGATCTCGCCTAAGCTAGATAGAAAAATAAAGGGGACTAATTGCCCTGACCGACTCGCCCGGATTTTGCGGCAAAATTCGAACCCATCCATTTCAGGCATCATCACATCAGAGACGACGAGGTCGGGAGGCTCCTTTTCAAATCTTGCTAGCGCCTCAACTCCTGACGCCGCATCTTCCACCATAAAACCATGGTCTACTAAATGCCGAGTTAGCGCAGCTCTCAGCGTGATATCATCATCAACGACCAAAATCTTTTTCATCCGGATTCTCAGGCAAACAGTACAACGCAGAATTATTTAGGAGAATTCCCCCTGATTCTGGAATAGCATTTCAGATGGTCAGTTGAGGGGACGCAGACCACAGGGAAACAATGGGAATATCTGCTAGCGCAGACTGCAAAATTAGACGCAAACCTTTACGTTCGATCGATGGCATATCAATTCATTTTAAAGCCCCCTATAGGGTATTCGATTAGGCTGATCTTTAGGAAAGCTGTCATACCTACACTATAGTCGCAGGAATTCTAATATTCTACCGCCTTCAACTTAGCGTGAAAATTAAGGCGGAGACAGGCTTCAACGTAAGCCTCAAAAACCTCAAGGGGAAATCCAACTCGATTTCATCTCCTAAGAAACTCTATGCAGAGGGATCGTCTTCAATTAGCCACCCTTGTCATTTAAATGAGACACCCTGGCCATGAGGAGCCCTGGCTATTAACGATCTCCCCTCTGTCGGGAAAGCTGTCAGGAAAGGGAAACTACCCTAGACTGGGTGGGAAATCCAGACTGAATTCTGGAGCCTTGATTGAGTCACCCATCATCGTTGCCAATTCATCATTGTCGATATGTATACAAAAATTGTTCCGCCAAATACTGGTTCCAGAATTACTTTCAAAGCGGGTGAACCGATTACGCCTGATAACCCTATCATTCCCTACATTCGCGGGGATGGCACTGGAGTTGATATTTGGCCAGCCGCCCAAAAAGTACTAGACGCTGCAGTTGAAGCCGCCTATGGCGGTCAGCGCAAAATCATTTGGTTTAAGGTTTATGCTGGCGATGAAGCGTGCGAGAAATATGGTGTTTACCAATATTTGCCTGAAGATACGCTCACCGCAATTAGAGAATTTGGCGTCGCCATTAAAGGACCGTTGACAACCCCTATCGGGGGCGGCATCCGTTCGCTGAATGTGGCGCTGCGTCAGATGAATGATCTATATGCTTGCGTTCGTCCTTGCAAGTACTATCCAGGCGTGCCCTCTCCCCACAAAAGTCCTGAAAAATTGGATGTCATCATTTATCGGGAAAATACTGAGGATCTGTACCTGGGGCTTGAATGGCGACAAGGAACCGAAATCTGCGATCGCCTGATCAAACTGTTAAACACAGACTTGATCCCGGCTACGCCAGAACACGGCAATAAACAAATTCCGCTAGATGCTGGCATTGGCGTCAAACCGATTAGCAAAACGGGATCCCAGCGGCTCGTTCGCCGCGCCCTGAAGCATGCCCTGCGACTCCCCAAGGGCAAGCAGAAAGTGACGCTGGTCCACAAGGGCAATATCATGAAATACACCGAAGGGGCATTTCGAGATTGGGGCTATGAACTTGCCACCACCGAATTTCGAGATCACTGTGTAACAGAACGGGAATCTTGGGTTCTGAGTAATCTAGAAAATAATCCTAATCTGTCCCTAGAAGACAACGCCCGCCAAATCGAACCCGGCTATGACGCCCTCACCCCAGAGAAACAAGCCGCTATTTGCGCCGAGATTAAACACATTTTAGAGAGCATCGGGGAAAGTCATGGCGGAGGAAACTGGAAAGACAAGGTGATGGTTGATGACCGCATCGCCGACAGCATCTTTCAGCAAATCCAAACCCGACCCGACGAATACTCCATTCTGGCCACCATGAACCTCAACGGCGATTATCTCTCCGACGCCGCCGCCGCTATTGTCGGAGGGCTTGGCATGGGGCCCGGAGCCAACATTGGCGATCGCTGCGCCATCTTTGAAGCAACCCATGGGACTGCTCCCAAGCATGCTGGGTTGGACCGGGTCAACCCAGGCTCAGTCATCCTCTCAGGCGTCATGATGCTGGAATATATGGGTTGGCAAGAGGCTGCCGATTTGATTAAACAAGGCCTTGGAGCCTCAATCCTCAAAGGCGAGGTTACTTATGACCTGGCCCGTATGATGGAGCCCCCCGTAGAGCCTCCCCTCAAGTGTTCAGAATTCGCTGACGCGATCATCAAAAATTTCTAGGGTCCATCCATCGTGGGTTGATAGCTAGCGGCGCTGGTTTATCTAGTAATCGGGAGGAGCCCCAGGATTAGAGAAGGTGTTGATATATCCTCCCCCCACATAACGACCTGGCTCGCGAGGCACCGAGAAGGGATCAGGGGAAACATCCTGAATTTGGGGCTGGGGTTGGGTTCCGGTTGTAGGCGGTAGAACTGAACTTGGAACCCCGGCGGCGCCGCCTGCGGAGCCTGATTGACTGAGGGAAGGAACGCCGCCAGAGCCGCTGGCTGCTTGAGGCGTCGTCAAATTAGTGAAAGCATTGCCGCCCGTTGATAAGGCTCCAGGAGAAAGATTAAGAGCAGGGGGGGGAGTATATCCGGTCGTTCCAGGGGCGGGCGACATGGCGGGAACTGTTCGGATAAAGCTTAGGGAGCTATCTGGAAGATTGCCTTCGATCAAGCTGGGCTGATCATTAAGTGCTGGGTTAGTGATGCTGATATTGGTCTCAACGTCCTCAAGGGCGTCATCAGAAGCAGTCCGAGTTTGGGTAGTGCGCGGTTGGGATTCTGCCAAGAAACGTTGTTCTAGCGCTAAACTCAGCTGGCTTCGCTGTTGACTCGGTTCGCCAGTAGACAAACTAGAAAGATTGGTAGGCGATAATCCAAGCTGGGAGACATTTACGCTGCCAGGTTGCGCGGTTGGGGACAGGAATGAGGATTGTTCAGTATTAGAAGATAGACTGCTGCCAAGAAATCGGTATTTTTCAAGGTACGCCGAAAAGGGATTGTTGTACTGAGGACGTACTTCAGGAGCATTGACCGAAGGCAGTCCTTGGGTCTGAGCACGAGCCCTCTCTAACAGAGACAATAAAGTAGTCGAGGTTGTCTCTGAAGGGTTTGATGTTGTCTCTGATGGATTTTGATTGGCGCTCTCTAGCGTTGCGAGGGCCTGAGGTTGAGTCTTCAGGTCATTAAATAGCGCATCTAAGCGGTCAATATCGGGAATATCCGCAAGGGTTTCTGAGGGGGGTAAAGTTTCTGGTTCATTGCTAGAGGAGTTAGAACCGCCCAACTCCAGACTGTCAAACCAGGCTGAGGATGGAGGGTTCCTCTGCTCTAGAACAAAGGCGGCCAATAAAGCAAGGGCTAGAAGCGGACACCACACCACAGGTTGGGTGAAGGGCTTAAGTCGGGCCAGAGAATAGCGAAGCTTGTAAGGAAGCGACATAGGCCGAGACAACTCAATTTCAAAAACTCTACCTAAAGTCTAACCAAAACCCATGGAATCCAACATATTTTTTATTTTCATAATCTTTCATATCTGGGTGTTTTCAGGTAATTATTGATAGTAACTAATGCCTAAATTAATTTTTACTGCTTAAACTAATTTAATTCACTGAGGAATGTGTGAAAAGAACCTTGAATTAGAGGGACACCCTTATGAAACATGATTCGAGTAATTCGGCGCCCCCTCCTCGAAGGCAACGTCAGGAATTCTCGTTTACAATCCGCAGCGATCACAAAATCCGAGCCGAACAAGTCAAAAATAGTCCCTCTCAATCACCGTCTGTGGACGTTCCCCCCGTTACTGTTCGTCCGTTCCCAGTAGACGTGTTTGACCCCCAAATGCCTGCGTTGCCCAAGCTTAAACGACCTAGCTTAAGTAGTCATCGCCATGAAGCAAATCCAGCGTTAGCCATGAATTTGCTGCAGGATATTCAACAGATGGTGGAACAATGGCAGTCAGAGTTGCGGCAGATTGTCTTAGCAATTCAAAATCTTTATATGGAAGGCCCTCTGGTCGATGGCTGGTTGGAATCCCATACACCAGATTCATCTCGGGGAGGCGCGTCCCAGATTGATCAGGGAATGGATACTGCGGTTCTTCGCCATGGGGATCCAGAACAACTCATGACCTATGTCAAGGATATTTGCCAATCTCCCCCCCTCGATTCCCCTGTCTCGGAAGCACATCGCACACCTACTCATCCGCCTGAACCACAGTATCGTTTCTGCAGCTTGGATAAAGAAGGCAGGCTCAACTGTCAACCCTGCCCACCGGATCAACTCGTGGTGCTGAGCATGGCGATC
>JAAUYH010018557.1_pt1 | contig 26052 bp, 19 predicted proteins | sample 7278061 | NCBI WGS metagenome assembly JAAUYH01 (sample SAMN14350203, study PRJNA611818) | marine sediment metagenome | isolation source: surface marine sediment (0.6m) | place: French Polynesia: Moorea | collected 2018-08
AGCCCCTCACAGCAAATGCTTCTAGTCTTAATGAACTTGACAGCATCTTAGATGATCTCGAATTATTAGAAGATAGTGACTCTGAAGCTACTGAAAAGACTGAGCCCCTCGCAGTTGATAAGTCAAGTTCCGCTTCAATAGATAAAATTGAAGCATTACAAAGAAGTAGTTCTAAGAATAATAATGTATTCAATCAACTTCCTTTAGGATCTCTCCCATTATCTTCTGTATCTTTTCAATTTGAAACTAACTCTACAGAAAATATTCAAGTTCCTATTCCTTTGGCAAAGCTAGATCGATCTGCTCAATCCATTGTTGATACTTTAATGATCGCTCGTACAATGGAGAGTTTTTCTCAAAATCTACACCAACATTTACGCATACTAATTGACATCGCAAAAGATAGTTTTCAATATCTGACTCAATTGAGACAAATCCAGAACGATTATACTCTTTTAAATGACTTGGATCGGCGAATACCTCAAAATGCGGATAGTCCAACTCTGGAACGTTATCGTACCGGATATATCACTATTAATCGCCTCTTAGAAAATAATTTACGTCTGTCAGAAATTGGCGCAGAAGCAGAACAATCGGCTCAACAAACGGCAGAAAAATTGCAACAACTCAACAAAAGTATCACTCAACTAAAAAACATTGTTGAAGATACTCGCCTTATTCCTTTCAGGAATTTGACTTTTAGAGTAAGGGCCATTGTCAGGGATTTGATTACTCGCTATGGAAAATTAGTTAATCTGACAGTAAAAGGAGAACAAATAGAGCTAGATGTGGGCACAACTCGAAGATTAGAGCCAATTTTATTACATTTGGTTCGTAATGCTTACGATCATGGCTTGGAAACTCCAGCAGAAAGAACTACTCAAGGAAAATCAGAACAAGGAAATATTATTGTAACTCTACAGCGTTATAGTAGTACCTATACTCTTCAGTTACAAGATGATGGTCAAGGTATTGATGCTTCAGCAATTCAAGCTAAAGCGGAAAAATTAAATTTACCTCTGACACGTACCGATACCCCTAGTGAACTCTTGTCGGTAATTTGTCAGGCTGGGTTTAGTTCTCGAACAGAAGTAAGTGAAATTTCTGGTAGAGGAGTAGGAATGGATGTGGTAGCAGAACAAATAGCTTTACTTAATGGCTCTTTGAGCTTAGAAACAATACCAGGAAAAGGAACTACTTTTAAGATTAATTTCCCTGTTCCCCATTTGCTAGTTCCCTGTTTATTAATACAATCTGGCGAGCACAATTTTGCTATTCCTACCGAACAAATTGTTACTACCAGTCTTTGGCAAAGCTTAAACGCATCGTCAGTTCATGACTCTCAGTCTGTTTATAACTGGGAAATTCAGCAAGAGGGAAATACCACGCCAGGTTTAGATTTATTGGGGTACTGGTATCCTAAGTTTCAAAATCGTACTCTAAGTAGTAATGCGGTCGCTGTCTATGTACAGCCCCAGCCTGAACAGTCAGGTTTATGGCTTTTAGCAGATAAGATTTTAGGCAAACTAGAACTTAAAATTCAGCCTTTACCTAGACCCCTCGTACATCCCAAGGGAGTAATGGGAGTCAGTCTACAAACAGATGGCTCTTTAATACCAGTTATTGAATTCAATTCTTTGCGGGATCATTTAGTTACTAAATCAAGTTCTGTTACAACGCCAGAAGATAAAGTAACTCAAGGTGCGGTTAAAGTTAATGGGCGCAAAGCAAATCAAGAAGAGTCTCAAACTATCCTCATTGTTGATGATGCTGCTTTAATGCGAAGACGAATCGAAGTTAGCCTATCCGCTTATGGTTACATCACTCATACCTGTGCTGATGGTTTAGAAGCTTGGAATTGGTTGAAGATGAATTCTCATCCTATGTTACTAATTACAGATATTGAGATGCCCATTATGGATGGTTTCACTTTGATAGATCGTTGTCGTGAAAATAATATGACTTTCCCGATTATGGTTGTTTCTTCTCGTTTAGCAGAAGAATGGGATAAAGAAGCTCATCGCTTAGGTGCAACAGACTTTTTAACAAAAGGATTTTCTACTGGAGAGTTAATTAATAAGGTTAATTCTTTGTTAGTTAGCTAGAAGGACATCATCGGGAGCATCCTACTTTTTGACTCTCTATGATTTTTGTATTTTGTCAAATGTGTAAAAACCTTGGAAAAAAAAGCCATAACTTACCAATATAAACAATCACGTCAAGTCCAAAAGTAGATCTCTTAAGGGCGAGAATATTTTCTTCTTCTGGTCGATAGACTGCTTCTGAGTGAGTAAATGCGGGATTTTGACACCTCAGAAAATAACTTGCCACTTTTACAGTTTAACTTTACAATCCATCTTTGTTTGTGGTATTTTTTTTTGAGGGTTTGATAGCATTGGGGGCAGGTTTTTGTTTGTGGATACAAAGCTTTAATCTAAAATTTTTATTGGCTGGAATAGTGAACCATTAATTCACAATTTTTTCAAGACTCTTTGCAAAGCTTGCTGTACAACTTCTCCATCTTCTTTATCTTCTCTAATATTTAAAGCTTGCCGATAAGTATTAGCTGCCTCTGTATATCTTTGCAAAGATTCTTCTACTAAACCTTTACCTAACCAAGCTTCGTAGGCATGATCATCAATCTGAATTACTTGATTATAAGTATCTAAAGCTAAAGCATAATTTTCCTCAGCTTTATAACAATTTCCTAAGCCAATTAAAGCAGGAACATAATCATTTTTAACAGTGATTGCTTTTTGATAAGTAATAATTGCTTGTTGGTATTGTTGCTGTTGATAATATAATTTACCTAAATTATTCCACGGTACAAAACTTTGTTGCCGATTGAGTTCAATAGCTTTTTTGAAATCTGCGATCGCGTTTTCGACTTGACCTAATTTAGTATAAACTTCCCCGCGGTTATTCCAGAGCCATAGATATTCTGGCTCAATCGCGATCGCTTTATTATAAGCAATAATTGCTTCGGGATATCTTCCTAAGCTATCTAATGCTAATCCCTGACAATTCCATAATTGATAACTTTGATAATATTTGAGAGCTTCAGTACAAGTTTCTAAAGCTGCTTGATAATTTTCTAATCGATTAAAAGCTGTTGCCTTTTTGAGCCAAACTTGTTGAAAATGTTTGACTTGTCTTTTAGTCTTAAAAATCTTTTTTAACCCGGCGTCATAATAATCTATGGCGAGATTATATTGTTGACCTTCTAACATAATATCTGCTTTATAAAATTCTAAAATAGCTGTTCTTTGGCTCCATTGAGCAGCCATCAATAACGTACCAATTAATAGCAAAGGTGCTGACAAAATATAGAGATACCATAAAGGAAATTTGGAGCGAGATTTAATTCTTTTTACCGCGCGAATAACTTGCTCTAGAGACTGATAACCTTGACGTTGATCTAGGCAAATCATATTATTGATTAGATTAATTAAATTTGCACTGACTTGAGTATTTTTTTCCCATAATATTTGTCCTGTATGGGGATTTTTAGCTAATTTTTGGGGTAAGATTCTAGTTAAAGCGTAAATAGCAGTCATTCCCAAACTATAAATATCACTGGCATAGGAGATACTGACTGTATTTTTTTCTAGTGGGATATCACTTTGGTAAATACTAAGAAAATCATTAGTCATTTCTCCCATAATATTAAAATCTCGAAGCACAATTGTTTCTTGATCTTGAATCTGAATTAAGCTTGAAGGTTTAATATTACCGTGAATAATTCCTTGGTGATGACAAGCTTGTAAAGCTATAGCAGTATTTTCGATGAATTGTAAGATCTTATTTTCTGAAAAGATGACATTTTTTTTGATTAATTGTTCAATAGTTGTTCCTGGGATATATTCTTGGATCAAATAGTGACAATCTTTTATTATAAAATAATCTAGTATTGATAATATTTGAGGATTTTTATCTAACTTTTTTATTTTTTCAATAAAGCTTTGTATTTGCTTTTTTGTATCTAATACAGATGTCTCGTTAAATTCTACAGTGTTAATCTTCGTTACAAAATATAGAGAATATTCTTGGGCTTGATTGTCTTGAACTATATAGTTATCAATAACTCCTTCACTATGCAAATATCCCACAATAGAATAACGGTCTTGTAACAGTTTTCCGATCATTAATAAAGGCTTGAGAGCTGCCATGACTTGAGGGGCGGAAATGAAACGTTCAGAAGTTTTAGGAGAGATCATTCGTAGGATAAGTTTGATTAATCCCTGACTTATATTGGCATGATCCTGCCAAAAAATAGCTTCATCTATTTCAATTTGTTCCCATTCGATAGGAGAATGTCCTGTTAAGGCATAAATCGCAGTTTTTCCTAAAGCATAAATATCGCTACTGAAAACAGGCTTGCCATTATTTTGTTCAGGAGGCATGTATCCTGGAGTACCGATGACTTGAGTATATACAGTATTGCGAGATGAGCGTAAAGATGATTGCAAAATCGTGGTGCCAATTTCTTTGACTGCTCCAAAGTCAATGAGAATCATTTTGCGATCGCAACTTCTTCTAATTAAGTTACTCGGCTTAATATCGCGATGAATTACTCCCTGTTGATGCACAAAATCTAATATTTCTGAAACCTCTTGTAAAAATTGAATAACTTCGACTTCATTCAATAATTTTTTCTGAACTTCTTGGGTAAAATCTTCTCCATCAATAAATTCTAAAACCAGATAAAATTGTTCATTTTCTGCAAAATGATCGAGTAGTTGTGGGATCTGCTCATGCTGGCCTAATTTTTGCAACACTAATCCTTCTGTTTCTAGTCTTTCTTTAGCATTTTCCCAAATAGAAGGACTATTAAATCTTGGTTGTAATTGCTTGATGACGCATTTGCTGTTATCAATTGAAAGAGTATCAATGGCTAAATAAGTTGTGGCAAATCCGCCGCTGCCTAATTCTTTGATAATCTGATATTTTTTGCCAATAATATCTCCTGAGGAGAGCATTTGATACTTATACTCACTTTCTGAATTATGGGATGAATCTTTGAGCCCAGATACGGGAATAGTCTGATCTTGATCTGACATAGGAAACTGTATAAGGAACTAAGAACGAGGAAGAGTAGAAAGATAGGAGAGAAGGAAGCAGTGGGAGATCGGGGAGCTATTACCTGTTGTCTAAATAAAATTAATCTTCACCTTAAAAAATGGGTTTTAAATTACCTCCAGGCTACAAAATTGCATCGGGGAAGAAGAGTGAACATCTCATCTTAGCCGAGTTTGCTAAACTTACCTACCAGGAAATTTGTTCCTCTCAGGAAGAATATTCTCATTTGACAGCTACTATTGATAGGTACTTTTCTTCTGAGACTCCCCTATGGTGGGTACGAACAGAAGATTTACAAAATATTGGTTGTTTATGGATGGGTAATGCCATCGATCCCTTAACTAATAACCGCTATGCTCAAATATTCCTCATTTTTGTCCTACCAAATCATCGTAGTCAAGGTATTGGTACTTATTTGTTGCAAAAAGCCCAAGAATGGGCCATTGATAGAGGCGATCGCAAAATAGGCTTACAAGTATTTGCCAAGAATCAAACTGCGGTTAATCTTTATCACAAGTTGGGATTCATAACTGAGTCTTGGTTGATGATCAAGCCTTTGTCAGATTAATTCGCTAAATATTCTAAGATTAAGGGATAATATAAAATCTTAAGCCCTAAAAAAGATTAAAAAATATAATCAAAAATAAAATTTAAGTTTCGTTGATATGGATAATAATGATTTGGGTCTATTGGATGGTGAAGCAGGATTGGAGAATCTTCAAGGTAATCAAAATGTATCAAGCTCAGATTTGAATATCGCCCCTACCTCCCCCGAAGATATCGAAAAGATGTTGGGATTGCTCTCTCATCCTGAAGCCTCAAAGAGGATGCTAGCGGCTAGGGTTTTTTGTGAATTGGAAGATCAACGTTCGATTCCTCTCCTTATTGCCTTACTTGATGATATTTGTCCCCTAGTCAGAGTTAGTGCTACCTATGCTTTGGGGCGCAATACTAGCCCAGAAGCCGTTGAACCTTTGATTAACTTATTAAACCAAGATTGGAATGGTTATGTTCGTAAAGGAGTTGTCTGGGCTTTAGGTAATAGTGGCGATCGCAGAGCTTTACAACCTCTAATTCATGCTCTTAAAACAGATATCTCTGCAGTGCGGTTGTGGGCTGCTAGTGGTCTAGCACAAATCGCAATCTTAGCCTACGAAGATATTGTTGCTGCCGTACCACCTTTGATTCAAGGATTACGCAGAGATGCGGTAGCTGCGGTGAGAAGTAACTGTGCTTGGGCAATTGGCAAATTATGTCGCGAATTACCTTCCAACGTGATCTATGCTACCGCGATCGACGCCTTGATTGAATCTTTGGTAGAAGATGAAGATTTGGGAGTCAAAGATGATGCTAGGGCTGCTATTCTGCGAGTCGGAGATTCTCGGGGATTACGCACGATCGAAGACTTAGAGTTTGAGGGACTTATTTAACATTGACGAGCGACCCCGTAGGGTCGCACCGCTTTTATTTGAGCCCCCGTTCCCGCCCGAAGGGTCTCGACCCCGCGTTATCCTAAAGGATATGCGGAGCGGTATGCTTTAGCGCTACCTTCGGGGCGTGCCCTAAAGGACTAGCTGCGCGTCGCGGAGCGGTATATCCTTATCCGAAGGGGTACCCTTTAGGGTTAGGGCGGCGTAAGACGCAAACGGGGCTTTCAAGCACCTGAACTAAATTCAGGTGACAGCCCCTTGGGAAAGCGCGAGTTTGAACATTGATCTAATAGCGAATCCGAGGATCGATATAAGCGTTGATCACGTCGATCGCTATACTGGCGAAAACTACGATAATCCCGAAGAAAACCATGATTCCTTGAACTGTGGGATAATCTCTCAGGGAAATGGCTTCATAGAGTCTATTTCCCAAGCCTGGCCAAGAAAATGTCACTTCCGTTAACACAGCACCGCCTAGTAAAGCAGCAAAAGTCAAGCCCAAAACGGTAATTACAGGAATTAAGGCGTTTTTAAATGCATGGGAAACTAAGATCGTTGTTTCTGGGATTCCTCTGGCTCTAGCTGCTTCTACATAGTCTGCTTTGAGGGTTTGCTTAAGATTTACCCTGACAATCCGTTCAAAGATACCACTCAGCAAGATTCCCAGGGTAATACTGGGTAAGGCTAAATAGTATAAAGTAGTGAAAAATGAGCCCAAATCCCCTGCCAATAGACTATCAATGGTGTATAAGCCCGTAATCATCTCTGGAGGAGAGAGATTTACAGGGAAACGAGTGCCTAAAGGAAACCAGCCTAGCTGTACCGAGAAAATTAACTGTAACACCATTCCTACCCAAAATAACGGTAAAGAATAGGTGATAATGCCAAATAATCTTCCAACTGCCTCATACATGGTACCAGTTTTAGAAGCTGCGATTGCCCCCACAGAAACTCCCACAACTACCGCTACTAACATACTGAAAAAAGTAAGTTCTACGGTAGCAGGAAAATATTCTTTGATCACGTCTACGACAGGTAATCCCCGACTAGTTAAGGAGCTACCAAGATCGAATTGTAGTAATTTGCCCAAATAAGCTAAATATTGTAGTCCCAAGGGTAAATTTAGTCCTAATTCTTGTCTTAATTCTTCTTTGGCTGCTTCTGGGGCGCGAGTACCCAGAATGGCATCGGCGGGATCTCCAGGAGTAGCCCGCAATAAAAGAAATACGATAGTTGCGATCGTTAATAGCATTAAAGGTGCTAGAAGTAATCGCGCTGTTATGTAATATTGTAAAGCTCTAGAACGAGACATTATCTTATTTCAGTTTTCGAGTAGAACAGATTCTGTGTCAGAGTGCCAGGCTTGCGCCCTAACGATTATATTCAAATTTTCTGTTGCGGAAGAAGATTTATTCTTTAGATACAAATATTATTTATTGATAAAAGTAATGAAATATAAGACTTTAGTCGGGTAAAATTGTTGCACTTCATAAAAAGTCATCGCCATAAAAATCATAGCAATTCTTAGACTCATGAGGTGCCGGCTAATTAAGATATATCAAGGCATTTAGTTGTTTGTTGTACCTCACTTATTTGAGAAAGGCTATATTATCGTATCGCAATAAATAAATTCCTACGATCTCGACATATTACGAGGAGTACACAAACAATGTCTTTACAAATAGAATTATTAGAACAAAGCTTTAATTATATTAAGCCCTATAAGAATCTATTCGTTACTAGTTGTTACAACAACCTATTTAAGGCTAATCCCGAACTAGAATCTCTCTTGACGAATATTGCTCCAGAAACCAAAAAACATCAGCTTTGGGATGATTTAGTCTTAGTTATTGACAATCTTCATCAGCCTGATGTATTAACGAATGTTCTCCAGGGATTGGGAGCAAAACTATTTACTTATGGAGCATCACCTGAACATTATCCTCTAGTCAGAGACGCTTTATTCACTACTTTTGAACAATTTTTAGGCGGTGAATGGACTGATAATTTTAAACAGGCTTGGAATGATGCCTACGTTGATTTCCGTGGGTTGATGCTTGACGGTGCTGAGCAGACTCGAAAACAAATGGCTACCATAAATCCTATAGCAGAATTAGAACAGATTATGAAAGAAAAAAAAGTTGTCGCTGCCAATGAGGTTGATTCTTTAACGGAAGAACTAGAAACTCCTGTGGCAGAATTAAAAGAAACTGTAGAAGAAGAAGCTGTCGCTGCCAGTGAGGTCGATTCTCTATTAGAAGAGCTCCTAGAAACTCCTGTGGCAGAATTAGAAGAGATTATGGAACCAGAAGAAGAAGTTGTCGCTGCTAGTGAGGTCAATTCTCTAGCTGAAGAAGCACTCGAAACTTCCGTTTCAGAATCAGAAGAAACTGTGGAAGAAGAAGCTGTCGCTGCTAGTGAGGTCGATTCTCTATTAGAAGAGCTCCTAGAAACTCCTGTGACAGAATTAGAAGAGATGATGGAACCAGAAGAAGAAGTTGTCGCTGCTAGTGAGGTCGATTCTCTAACGGAAGAGCTCCTAGAAACTCCTATGGCAGAATTAGAAGAGATGATGGAACCAGAAGAAGAAGTTGCCGCTGTCAGTGAGGTCGATTCTCTAACGGAAGAGCTCCTAGAAACTGCTGTTGCTGAAATAGGAGTGGAAGACACTGTGGAACAAGAAGATACTATAGTGAAAAATATTGACAATTATCCAGAAAAAACTACTATGCCAGAATCAGACAAAAATATCTCAAAAGAGGACATTATACTGGAGCAGTCCCAAGAGTCTCTAGAAGAAAATGACTTGGAAGCTCCTTTAGCAGATTTATCTGAGAATCTAAAATCGCCAACAATCGATCCGAAATTTACCCAAATCTTTATTCCTGAATCACAGTCAGAATCAACAGCAAGCGCAACTGCAACCGCAGAAAAACCAGTTGCTAGTGAAAAAACTTACCAACCCGAAAGTAAATCTAGTCAACCAAACAAGAAATTGTTAGTTGGTGGTGGTTTTGCGGGAATTGCAGGAATTATTTGGCTGCTGATCATTCTACTGTAAAACAAATCTACTCAAGAATCTGTACTTGCAGATATTGGTTTTTACTCTGGGGTTAAGATATCGCTACCATAATATTAATTTTTGATGATGCTAAAATTTCTGATCTTTTAGCCTAATATCTCCAATAAAAATGATTAAAAAAAGTATTTCTTATTTGACAAAGATCACGCAGTGGCAGCTTATGCTGATTGCGATCATCTTAACTTTTAATATCTCTTTTGCCAGTCCTGCTTTGGCTTTTGGTCAATCTCCGATATCAGGATTAATCACGCTCAAAGCCTTAGTTGAAGATTCGGTTCCTTACCCAACTGCGATCGCAAATGGCAAACCAACCCTCCTAGAATTCTATGCTGATTGGTGTACTACTTGTCAGGGAATGTCTGGGACAATTCAAAAATTAGAAGAAAAGTATGGCGATCGCGTAAACTTAGTAATGTTAGATATTGATGATCCTCAATGGGATCAATTAGTTCAACAATATCGAGTTACTGGGATTCCTCAATATACTTTCTTAGATGAGTCGCAAGAAACTCTTGATACTGTAGTCGGGAAAGTTCCTCAGTCAATAATGGAAAGTTTTTTTAAGCAATTAGTTAGTTAATTAATAATTGTTGGCTGTTTACGGTAATGAAATTATTATTTACCTCGTTTCAAACGTGGTTACCTCATCAAAAATCTAATTCATCGGATGAGCTTTTAGCTATGATCCAGAAGCAAGAAAATTTCTCGGCTTCTGGTCATTTTTTACGTCAACTTCCAGTGGATCGAGAAATCGCTAGTCAAAAAGCGATCGCGGCTATCAATAAGATTCAACCACAAGGAATTATTTGCTGTGGCATGGCAGAATCAAGACAAGAGTTAACGATAGAATATTGTGCTAAAGATGGCGAGAAATGCTTGTATACTACTGTAGATTTAGAAGATTTGGTTGCTAATTTAGCTTATACTTCTATTAGTCATGATGCAGGAAAGTTTGTCTGTGAAAGCTTATATTTTAATGTCTTAAAACACATTCAACTTTCTGATTTCAAAGTACCTTGTATTTTTGTTCATGTTCCAATTTTTACTTCAGAAAATACAGATATTTTATTGCAAGATTTTAAATCAATTATGAGCTATTTCCTAACAGCTTAGTCACTATTTTAAGTAATTTGTGTTGCACGCAGTAAACTACAATAAAAACAATAAATTCAGAACTTAATAAACTACTTGTAAATTTTAAAATTATACTTAGGTGATTTCTCAGCAATTTCAAATTCAAATCATCGCTTTTGCATATACAGATAAAGTTGACCCCAATAATCTACTTTAGAGAGATTTAGAAAAATTCAGCCATTTAATACTAAATCTCGTTCGGGCAAAGGACTTTTGTTGATCGCTTATGCTCTGTCCAGATTAGAAACTGGAGTTTTTTCTTCAGTCTATATTTATTCAGTCATGATTTTTAGTTCCTTATTGTTGTTGTTTTTGTCGATAATCCGATCTCGAAGAGATCTGCTAGTCTTCGACGCACTTCGTGTACACAGACCTCGTAGCGCCTTGCTTTGCAAGACCATGCAGTACTAGGTTTCGTCTGATCGCTTATCGGTTTAGGCGATAAGTTTGCTCCTGCGTCGCCAACGCAATTTTTCATAATTTAAGCAGCTCTGATACTGCAGCTTGGACTTCATTCTCAAGTTATTGTCAAGAATTCTTAATGAACGAATTTACTTTTGGACCCTTTGGCAACTCCCTCGGGATTGGCCCTTTTCTATTTTTTGGTTCGCCCGGCAGCGACGTTTTCCCCTCGAATCAGGAAAATACAATCTATTGGGGACGTGATGGCAACGATACTTTTTTAAGTTTTGATCCTAGTGCTGATAATCTACTGCAATTTGATATTCTTATCGGTGACCTTGTTGAAGTTGAACAGATATTGTTGCCTGAAGAGGGTCGCATCCTTCGTAATTGGCAAGACAGGTTTGTTTTGGGCGATTGGCAACAGCCCTATTACGTCAGCGATATACCACTCATCTTTGGGTTAAACCAATTTGCTTTAATTGCTGATTTCAACCCCAGCCAGGATATCATTCAGCTACATGGCACCCCCAAAGACTACCAACTGGTAACCTCCCCATTGGGAACAGGGATATTTTGGCAGCAGGGAACTACACTAGATCTAATCGCCTTTTTGCCTTTGGTTTCTGATTTAAGTCTAGAGAGGAACTCCTTCGAGTTCGTGGGTAACACCCCACCAGAAGGCCCAGTTTTAGAGAATATCCAACAATTGGGTACTGCCGGACCGGACGGATTTACTGGTCTGGCAACTGATCCCTTGAGCAATCTCTATGTAGCGGGAGCAAGCAGAGGCAATGCCTGGGCGCTTAAATATGATAGCGATGGTAATCAATTGTGGAGTCAAGAGTTTGGCTCTTCCAGGTCAGATTCTAGCACTAGGCTGGCCACTGACAACCATGGAAACTCCTATTTGGTGGGAGTGACCCTAGGCGATTTGGGAGGTTCCAATGCGGGCTCTCTTGATGTCTGGCTAGCTAAGCTCGATAGTGAAGGCAATCAAGTGTGGCTTGAACAGTTTGGGACTCAGTTGGTCGATATCTCCTATAGCATTGATGTCGATGGGGATGGCAATATCTACTTATCAGGACATTCTGGCAAGCCAGTGTCAGACGACGAACAATCACTATTGGGACAGACACTTGATTCCTGGGTAACTAAGTATGACAATGATGGCAACCAGTTGTGGTTTCGCGAGTTTGGGGCTAGCAGCTTGAACGAAGCTTACGGCGTTGCCGTTGGTAACGATAATAGCGTCTACGCTACAGGGTGGACTGTAGGGAACTTTGGGGGAGAGAATGCTGGGCTTTATGATGTCTGGCTAGCCAAGCTCGATAGCGAGGGCAACCCAGTATGGACAGAACAGTTTGGGACTGAAGATTATGAATTTCCTTGGGGAATGGACATTGATAGTAAAGACAATCTCTATATTACAGGTTGGACTCTGGGCGACTTGGGGGGAGAGAATGCTGGGTCTTATGATGTCTGGGTGGCCAAGTACGACAGCGATGGCAACCAACTGTGGATTGAACAATTGGGCACTAAAGAGGACGATGGCACCGGTACCTTCTTGGGTGGCATCAAGGTCGACTCAAATGACGATATTTTACTGACGGGAAATACCGACAGCAACTTGGGAGGAGAGAATGCTGGATCTTATGATGCCTGGGCAGCCAAATACGACAGCGATGGCAACCAACTGTGGATTGAACAATTTGGCACCCCCAATTTTGACTACGCTGGAAATGTTACTACTGACATTTCCGGAAATCTCTACGTGACAGGATGGACTGAGGGCTCTCTAGGAGACATGAATGCTGGTTCTGCGGATGCCTGGGTAGCTAAATTCGACGCCGAGTCAGGAACCCTGCAAAAATTTACCGGTGATGTGATGGAAACGATTGAAATTCTTGCTCTTGCAGATAACAGCTTCTAGTAAATCGGTCTGAGTCTAGTTTCTGTCTCTAGCTTGGAAATTCCCCTAGTGACAAAATACTGAATAAATAGTTAGTCATTCCAATTAATTTCTAGAGGATTCTGATAAACTTATAAAATTGAGAAATAGGCTAAAAATTATAATTTGTAGGGGCGAAAAATCTTGCGCCCCTACCCATTGAATACATGCGGTTTCTCTTGGGAATGACCATACAATTTGGATCGGGATTTGGCAATGCTAAACCCCTACTTGAAATCTTTGCCCGAAAAGACTTTTGATTTCCATGTAGTAGCGTTAAACTAGCTCAACATAATCTTGAACATCATATGCTTCTAATCCAGGATCATAATTACTTATAGGATCATGGAAACTTACTAATTGATGATCCCCTAAGTACAAACTCTTATCATCGGAGTTGTAACCTAGTTGCTCGTAGGAAGAAATGCCCCATTCCTGACTTGAGATTTGAATTTTATCTCCTTCTGAGAAATTAAAGTCAACAATGGTATCGATACCACTTGAACCAACAAAGAAAACATCAGCACCAGCACCACCAGCTAGAGTATCGTTGTCGTAACCTCCATCGAGATAATCATTTCCATAACCTCCCATCAAGTAGTCGTTGCCATATTCACCATAGGCTGTGACATTAACATAAGTCTGACTAGCATCAAGAACGTCATTGCCATCGCCACCATTAAACCAGACTTCTTGAACATCAGTACCCGTTAAATCTTTAACTGTCAGGGTGTCGTCACCACCACCACCATTAATTTCAAATCTTTCAACATTATCTACGTCTAAGACAAAATTACCTAAATTGAGTCTTTCAAATTCAGCACGCCCCCAATTATCTCTTAACTCAAAGTTATCACCTTGGTCGATTGCACCATTGACTTGGGTAACATCATAACCAGCATCGCCCTCCATGATGTCACTACCGTCACCATTATTCCAAATAAAAAGATCATCTCCTATATCACCAATTTTGAGGTCGTTACCACGGTTACCAGTAATGGTATCTTTACCCGCGCCTCCCTGTAGAGTGTCATCATTATCAGTGCCCACAATTGTTTGATTTAGATTTGCGTTATCCATAGTTAATGTTGATTGCTTAGAATGAAAATTAAGATTGCATTTTTATATATGGGCACTTGAGCAAAAGAATGCACTAAGTAATCATACTCTTTTAGGGCCATTCAAATTACTCAAACTTGTAAAGATATTATGGGTGACTTGCGAAGCAAAAACTTAGAATTACTGGGACTTTCAAGCAATGTTCTTTAACAATTATCAATTATTTGGGGTTGCATTGATTTTCCACAAACTCGATCGCTTTTAATCTCTCCTGAGTTACTATATCCATCTTGTTCAACAATTGATTAACTTCTTGTTTATTATTAGTATCTGAGGTAAATTCCATTCTTTGTTCAAATAATTGAGCTTTTTCTTGTAACTTATTAGCTATTATTTGACTATAAGATTCTGATTCTGAATTTAAATCTAATTTTAAATATTGTTCGGCAATTAACCTTAGTTTTTCGGCACCTTTGTTATAATCTGACTTGATAGTCTTTGGCGTAGCAACTTTTTCTAGATAATGATGATTTTCTAAGTCATAAATTTGACTTTCCCCAATATAAATTGCATTAATTAATTTCTGACAATCTGCTAGATCAAAAATATTCTCTGTATTCTTAACGGTTGCTGAATTGCTAGAAGAATAAACTTTTGAGTTGACCAAGATATTTGTCGCCGAAAAAATAGCAAGCATTAGAATAATAAACCAAACCGATAAGGCGATCGCGGTCATCAAAGTCTCTAGGGTTTTAGTAGACTTAAACTTTCTCTTATACTTCCAAATAATTTTAACGACTATCTGGGACAAAAAAAATAGTATTAATACAAAAATAAAAATAGCAGTTATAGGCAATATAACATTCATTAGTAATAATTTATTATTTATTAACGGGAAAAGAAAAGGAAGAAGAAAAAAAAGTTTTCTCATTCCTTGTTCCTTCCTCTTAATATTCCCTATTTGTAGTTACAAAACGATACTAGTCAAACTAAGTAGATAAAGATAGAAAACTATAAGCCTTTGTTCTCTATGCTATATTGCCTATTCCCTTTACTCACTTTTCTATTTAATTTCACCCCGCTACTTAAATAATTATGAGCTAACAAGGGTTAACCAATTTTCTACTTCTTGCCACCCTTTTCCTTGACGAACTACTTGAGGGTCTTCCGTGGTAAAGTCGAGAATTGTCGAAACATCAAAACCAGGTTCTGTACTATTATCAATGATGATATCAACTAAATTTTCTAAATCATCAAATAATCTAGCTTTTTCTAAGCCAATAGTTGGAAAATCACCTTCCTCATCTGGTAAATGAGCCGAACTAGAAACAATTGGATTGCCCAAAGCTTGTAATAATTCTTGACAAATCAGGTGATCGGGAACCCGAATCCCTGTAGTCTTACGTTTGGGACTCATTACCAACTTGGGAACTAGTTTGGTAGCAGGAAGTAAAAAAGTATAAGGCCCTGGAATCAAATGTTTCATGATACGATAAGCCCGATCGCTGACTTGAGCATATTGAGCAATATTGGAGAGAGAAGAACAGAGAAAGGTTAGAGGTTTATCATTAGATAGTTGTTTAATTCTCCTAACTTTTTGTACTGCAGATTTATTACTCAGATCGCAGCCGATCGCGTAAACTGTATCTGTTGGATAAAGCATTACCGCACCACCTTGCAATGCCGAGGTGATTTGTTCAATGCTTCTTCTTTGGGGATTTTCAGGATGAAGTTCGTATAATTTAGCCATTTTTTAGTTATCAGTTATAAGTTATCAGTTATAAGTTATTAGCAATTAGCCCCCATTCGAGGGTAAACCATGAACAATTAACAAAATGATTAAAGTTGCTTATTTAGAATGTCCGACGGGAATTGCTGGGGATATGTTCTTAGGTGCCTTAGTTGATGTTGGCATACCTTGGGAATACCTCCAAGATCATCTTGCTAGTTTGGGTATAGAACAAGAATATCAGTTAGAACGGGAGCAAGTTCATCGTTGTAATCAATTAGCAACAAAAGTTCGAGTTAAATTACTTCACAAATCTCATTCTGAAGGTGAACATCATCCTCCCGCAAGGCATTTACCAGAAATTACCAGTATTATTAATGGTGCTAGTCTGCCTCCTAGGGCTAAAGATTGGAGTTTACAAGTATTTAATCAATTAGCCGTAGCAGAAGGCGCAGTACATGGCATTCCGCCCGAAAAAGTGCATTTTCATGAAGTAGGTGCCACAGATGCCATTATCGATATTGTGGGGACGTGCTTAGGTTTAGATTGGCTAGATATTGCGGAATTATATTGTTCTGCCATGCCTACGGGTGGCGGTACCATCAAAGCTGCTCATGGTATTTTACCCGTTCCTGTTCCAGCAACTCTCAAACTTTGGGAATTACGGGGAGTGCCAACCTACAGTAATGGTATCAACAAAGAGTTAGTTACTCCCACAGGGGCAGCGATCGCGACTACTTTAGCCAAGAGTTTTGGCTCTCCTCCTGCGATGACTATTGAAAAGATTGGTTTGGGTGCGGGAACTAGAGAGTTAGAGATCCCGAATATATTGCGCTTGTGGATTGGAAGAGGGGAAGAAAAGGAGACAAGAGAGAGTAAGTTTAAGCAGGAGACTGTTGTGGTGTTGGAGACTCAGATTGATGATCTAAATCCTCAAGCTATTGCTTATACTTTAGAACAATTATTATCCGTGGGTGCTTTGGATGTTTTTACTCAATCGGTTGGCATGAAAAAGTCGCGATCGGGTATCCTGTTAACAGTAATTTGTTTTCCTGAACAAGTAGAAATTTGTCAAGAGATTATTTTCCGCGAAACTACTACTTTAGGGATTCGTCATCGAACTCAACTAAGAAGTATTTTAGATCGGCAAATGGAATCAGTTACCACTCAATACGGTGAGGTAAAAGTCAAAATTGCTAGTTGGGGAACAGGAGAAGATCGCCAAATTATTAATATTCAACCTGAATATGAAGACTGCGCCAATTTAGCAAGACAAAACAATATATCTTGGCGGGAGATTTACCAACAAGCAATTACCAGAGCCCTTCAGGATCAAGTAATAAGTAATAAGTAATAAGTATAAGGTCAAAGATATCATTAAATTTAATTGATTTGAGAGATTTGGGAACACTTTAATTGTTAACTATCTCAAGTAGCAAACAATGAGTCACTATAAATAAATGATATGATACGATTCTAAAAATTTATTTTCATTTTATTATGAGTATGGGATTTTTCAAATACAGTAAATCCCAATCTTTTATATAGTCTCTCAGCAGGATTTCCTTTGACAACTTTTAACCACAATTTTTGATTGTTAATCTGTGCTTCTTGAATTAGCGGTGTGATTAAACTTGTTCCAATTCCTTGTTTCTGATAATTGCTCTCAATTTGAATTTCTCCTAAATAAATTTCCCTATCATATCTAACAACTTTGATAAAGCCAATTATTTTATCTTGAATTTCAAGGATTTGATACTCTTGTGCTATGAAGCGATCGCGAAATAATGTTGGATTCCAAGGATAAACTTTTTCTACATATCCTTTCATATTTTCTGTATGAATGCGATCTAGAGTATCAAGGTCTTTTTTGGTTGCTTGACGAATAGTATATTCCATGAACAAATTGCATTCACCTAATTGATAATTTATTACTTGAATCAATAACAGAATAGTAATGCTCTACTATCGGAAATGGCTCATAAAAGTGATGTAACAATTTTTTCCAAGTTTCGTATTCAATTGATTGACGAAAGCCAACAGTATGATCTTTAAGAGTTTCCCAGTAAACAAGTAATAAATATTGATCTTTTTTCTCTATACATTTTTGTAAGTCATGAGATATATATCCAGGCATTGAGGCAATAATAGAGGAAGCTTGTTGAAAAGCACGTTCAAAATCATTACTCATTCCTGATTTGATATTGAGAATAGCAACTTCTAGAATCATTGTTAATCTTCTAATTTTATACAAAATTATTTTTGGAAGAAAGACTTGTAACTTTGCTCATATTACTAATTTCCGAACAATAATATCTTTGTTATTAGTGATATTGTCTTCTACAGGTTCAAGATAAAGCTCTATATATAAATTAAACTATCTACTGTTTGTAAAATGTTCATTAACCAAATCTTGCGATTTTCGACTTGGATTATGACAAGTTTGCGAAATATGTAGCAGTTACCTAAAATAAAAAGAGGAGTTTCCAAACTAAAAGAGGAGTTGCCCTGCTTGACTCAACCAGAAAATATTCAAAGTGGTTCTCATAAAACAATTTTAATTTTAGCTTCTAGCCCTACAGATAAAGCGAGGGTGCGCTTAGGAAAAGAAGTACAAGAAATTAAAAAGGGTTTGCAAAGATCGAAGTATAAAGATGAATTTACTTTAGAGGAACGCTGGGCAGTTGGTCCTCGTGATTTACATCGTGCTTTGTTAGATTGTAACCCCCAGATTGTTCACTTTTGCGGACATGCTTCAGGTGAAAATGGTTTATTTCTCGAAGATGTTTCAGGAAAAGCCCAACTTGTCTCAACCCAAGCTTTAGCAAATTTGTTTAAACGATTTGCTGAACGAGGACTGGAATGTGTTGTTCTCAACGCTTGCTATACAGAGACTCAAGCAAATGAGATCGCAAAACATATTGATTATGTAGTCGCTATGAATAGTGCTATTGGAGACAATGCCGCGATTCAATTTGCAGTTGGTTTCTATGATGAATTAGGGGCTGGTTGGTCTTATGAAGATGCTTACAAAGGTGGCTGTGATGAGATCGCACTACAAGGAATTCCAGAGGAACATACTCCTGTCTTCAAAAATTTTCAAAAAAATTCCCATGCTTCTCCATCTACTTCAGTGTTTAGTGAAATTGCACGCGAAACTTACAAGAAACTTAAAGCTTTCCTCAAGAGTAGAGGAAGATATGTCTTGTCTGGACTGACTCCAAGGTTTGCCCATGAAGGAGATTTAGCATTAGTCTGTGAAGCTATGGACGAGGTTCTAGGTCGAAAAGTAGTTTTTAAGGCATTAAAGCTACCAGATAATAACCAAAAAATACATAGCAACAACGAAGTGGAATTTCAGCGATTTAAAGAAGCCGTGGAAAGGGGTTGCAAGCTTTCAGATGAGCCAAACTTCATGACTATATATGATGCCCATATTTTGGAAAGCTTTGATATAAGTATTAAAGAAAATAGTGTTCCTTACTTTGTTATTCAGCTAATTAAAGGAGATTCTATCAGAACTCATAGAGAACACAATACAGAACTTCAACCCAGAGAGGTTCGCGAACTGATTCTAGCCATTATTTCATCAGTTGTTCGCATTCACAATAAAGGATATTGCCATGGGAATATCAAACCATCAAATATCATGTTGAGAGAAACTCCTCCTGATTCTGTGAAACTAAAAAATCCCCTGGAAAAATATGAGCCATTTATATCTCCGTTGCATCGATATTTTTCCAATCAAGAAGAACTTCTTAGTCAACTCGAAAGAAGAGTGGAGAACTTAGAAAACTTAGACAAACTAGAAAGAAAAGTAAAATTAAATTATATTCTTGAGGATATTGCATATAGTATTACTCCCGAGTTATTCGGTCCTTCTCAATTTGATATTGATCATAAAAAGACAGATCAATATATGATAGGGCTTTTAGCCTATGAACTACTTACAAATAAGTTACCTTGTTTTCTGAAAGAATTTGATGAGGATAAATTCAGAGACAATCCAAAAGAAGAATTTGATATCTTAAAGGGGAATCTTCTTGATGAAGATCTTTTCGCCTTCAAAGATCAAACACAGCTTGAATCAGTAAGGGACTGTCCAGATTCTTTCAAACAGGCCATACTAAAAATGATTTCACTGGAGCCTTCAAAGCGCTATAATTCTCTCAAGGATGCTGGAAATGTTATAGAAAGGAAGTATGAGTATATTCTTGCTAAGGAAAGCCTGGCTAGATGCTTAAAGAAAGAAGATGATTTTATCGATGCGTTTTATGACAATTTCAAACACTTTACTCATAATCATGAGAAGTTTGAAGCATTTTTCGGCTCCCTAAAAGCAGATGAAGCAAGTTGGAAGAATCATCGTCAAGTTATAAAAGAGGCCATGCTTCTTCTGATTGCTTTCCATGATCAAGAAGAATTTTCTCATGCAGTTGAAGAAAATATACCTCAGAGACAAAGAATTTTAGACGAGAATAATATTCTAAGTCGAATTGCAGAGAAGCATGTTCATTTCAAGAAAAAAGAATTTCAAATTAATCAAGATGATTTTAAAAACTTTCAACGTGCTTTGATATGTACCATTTGCGGGCCAAGCCATAGCAAAATAAATAATAAATCCCCTTTTGATGAATTCTGTAATCTTAATAAAAGAGGACATACTAAAAAAGATATTAAAGATGCCTGGTAAGAAGTTCTTGATGATGGTTTTAGATATATGATTGCCTATTTAGAAGAGCATAGAAAACGACATTAATGAGGATGATAAATCCGCTTTATGTTAGTGTGAAACGATCAAAAAATTATGACAGGTTTTAGATTAGTGATCACGATAATCATGAAAAATTTTTTATAAATCGTATTTTAATTTCTTTTCTATCTATTATTATTTTAAATATTAATCTCAACTACAGCATAATTTTTAAAATAGAGTGACCAATATATACAGAATTTATATTTAATGTTTATTAAAAAATAAAAGAATCTCAATCACATGCTAATAAAAAAATCAAATTTACATTAAAATATGGTATGAGCAAAAAAATTGGCTTTACATTTCCATGGCAGTTAACTATTTTATTTCGCAGGAAAAAGACTTAAGTAATTTATACAAAAAATTAATTCTTTGGTTTAAAGAAAAACAATATCTAGTTGATTCAGTAGAAAAGGATAATGAATATCTAATTCAAGCTAAAAAAACGGGAACTCTTAGAACATTAACGGGAACTAATCAAGCTTTTAAAGTTAAAATTATTTGGTCTACAGATACTGATAATGAGTTTATTGTTGAGACTAGCACAGGGAAATGGATTACAAATATAGCTGGAGCTGGTTTTACGGCAATGTTTACTGGAGGCTTTACAGTTTTAACTGGTTTGGCTGGAGCTGGATGGGCTTTAGTTGTAGAAGCTAATCTCATTAACTATATAGAAAATACTCTAAATTATAAAAAAATCAAAAATGAGGTGAACTCTCAACAACAATTTATTATCTCAAAAGATGATTTGCTATCCAATATAACTCTTCAAGATAATGTAGATGAGGAACAAAAACTCGAATTATATAAGATCAATTCTCCGAGAAGTAAAGCAGAAGAAAAAGTCAAAGAAGAATTATTAAAACTTGAAATAGCTTATCAAGAACAGGTCTTAACTAAAGATGAATTTGAATTTAAAAAAAGAGAATTAGAGCTAATAATTGAAAGATATGAAATTGATTTTGCAGTTGAAGCAAAAATGGCAAAGCTAGAACAAGCTTTTATCCAAGGCATTTTATCAGAAGACGAATACGAAGCAAAGGTAACAGAAGTTCGTAATTTAGTAGAAGAGCAAATTCGTAATCAACGTTTCGAAGCACAAAAGTCATCATACATCATTAAGTTAAAACAAGCGGTAGAGGATGGAATTCTTTCAAAATCAGAATATGAAGCAAAAATTGCATCTTTTAAACCAGAAAACATTTCCTAATTTGTGTTCATTTTAAATCATAAATAAAATAAACATATGCATTAAACAAAAAAAACAATTAAAGATTTTAAATACTTGTTTTGTTGGATTATTTTTTCTAGTACAAAAAACATACTATTGGATCTGACTGCGTACATTTCACCATTCGAGAATCATCGACTCTGAGCGAGATAATTCTTTCCCTTTCCCAAAACAGAGACTTATAATAGAACCAATGTAAACCTTAACCTGTTGATCCGCAGCCGCGAACCATGAACAGTCTTTTCTTAAATCGCCTGAAAAGTCCCGATCGCCCCGTGTTAGTATTTGATGGGGGTATGGGAACCAATCTGCAAACTCAAAACCTCACTGCCGAAGATTTCGGTGGTGCGGAATATGAAGGATGTAACGAATATCTGGTACATACTAAACCAGAGGCGGTAGAGAAGGTACACCGAGGTTTTCTTGAAGCTGGTGCGGATGTCATTGAAACCGATACCTTTGGTGGTACGGCAATGGTACTCGCTGAATATGATTTAGCCGATCAGGCTTACTACCTTAACAAAGCTGCTGCTGAACTAGCTAAAAGACTAACAGAGGCATATTCTACTCCTGAAAAACCCCGTTTCGTTGCCGGTTCGATGGGTCCAGGGACAAAATTACCGACCTTGGGACATATCGATTATGACACCCTGTTGACTAACTACGAACAACAAGCAGAAGCCCTATATGACGGCGGGGTAGATTTATTTTTAGTCGAAACTTGTATGGATGTGTTGCAAATTAAAGCAGCACTCAATGGAATTGAAAAAGTCTTTACCAAGAAGGGCGATCGCAGACCTTTAATGGTATCTGTTACCATGGAACAAATGGGGACCATGCTTTCTGGTTCAACAATGGAAGCAGCCCTAGCAATTTTAGAACCATATCCGATAGATATTTTAGGGCTCAACTGCGCCACAGGACCCGACTTGATGAAAGAACATATCAAGCATTTGTCGGAACATTCCCCATTTATTGTTTCCTGTGTGCCCAATGCAGGTTTACCGGAAAATGTTGGCGGACAAGCCCATTATAAATTGACACCGATGGAACTGCGGATGTCATTAATGCATTTTGTCGAAGATTTGGGAGTACAAATTATCGGAGGTTGTTGCGGTACTCGTTACGAACATATTCAGCAACTTGCAGAGATGGCGGGAGATTTAACCCCCAAAGAACGTCATCCCCATTATGAACCTTCCGCAGCTTCTATCTATAACACCCAACCCTATATTCAAGATAATTCTTTCCTCATTGTCGGGGAAAGATTAAATGCTAGTGGTTCTAAAAAATGCCGTACTCTGCTTAATGAAGAAAACTGGGATAGTCTAGTTGCCATGGGAAAATCCCAGGTAAAGGAAGGCGCACATATTCTCGATGTTAACGTGGACTATGTAGGAAGAGACGGGGAAAAAGATATGCATGAATTAGCATCCCGCCTAGTGAATAATGTTACTCTTCCTCTGATGCTTGATTCCACCGAATGGACGAAGATGGAAGCAGGATTAAAAGTAGCTGGTGGTAAATGTATCCTCAACTCCACTAACTATGAAGATGGCGAAGAAAGATTTTTAAAAGTATTAGAATTAGCCAAAATCTACGGCGCTGGAGTAGTTATTGGCACTATCGATGAAGATGGTATGGGACGAACTGCGGATAAGAAATTTGAAATTGCCAAAAGGTCTTATAATGCAGTTCTAGAATATGGTATTCCTGCCCATGAAATCTTTTTCGATCCTCTAGCTTTACCTGTATCTACAGGGATTGAAGAAGATCGCGAAAATGGCAAAGCCACCGTTGAAGCAATTAAGAGAATTAGAGAAGAGTTACCAGGTTGTCATATTTTACTGGGGGTTTCTAACGTTTCCTTTGGTTTAAACTTAGCGGCACGACAAGTCTTAAATTCGGTTTTCTTACACGAATGTATGCAGGTGGGATTGGATTCAGCTATTGTTAACGCCAGTAAGATTTTACCCCTTTCTAAAATTGATGAATCCCATCAAAAGATTTGTCAAGATTTAATTTATGACAAGCGCGAATTTGATGGTGAGGTTTGTACCTATGATCCTTTAGGAGAACTAACGACTTTATTCGCTGGCAAGAAAGCGAAAAAATCCGAAGCTGTTGATAAGAATCTGCCCATTGATGAAAGATTAAAACGTCATATTATTGACGGGGAAAGAATTGGTTTAGAGGATGCTTTAAACGAAGCGATGCAAGATTATCCTCCCCTAGATATTATCAATACTTTCTTGTTAGATGGCATGAAAGTTGTCGGTGAATTATTTGGTTCAGGACAAATGCAATTACCCTTTGTTTTGCAATCAGCCCAAACTATGAAGGCTGCAGTAGCTCATTTAGAACCACACATGGATAAGGAAGAAGCGGATGATCGGGGTAAGGGAACTTTTGTGATTGCTACTGTTAAAGGGGATGTCCATGATATTGGGAAAAATTTAGTAGATATTATTCTTTCCAATAATGGTTATAAGGTGATTAATCTGGGAATTAAACAACCAGTAGAAAATATTATTCAAGCCTATGAAGAAAGTAAGGCCGATTGTATTGCCATGAGTGGCTTGCTCGTAAAATCTACTGCATTCATGAAAGATAATCTAGAAGTTTTTAACGAAAGAGGTATTACTGTTCCTGTTATCTTAGGTGGTGCTGCCTTAACGCCGAAATTTGTTAATCAAGATTGTCAAAATACTTATAAAGGTAAAGTTATCTATGGGAAAGATGCTTTTGCAGATTTGCATTTTATGGATAAACTAATGCCCGCAAAAGCTGAGGATAATTGGGATGACATTAAGGGATTCTTAGATGAACAAGGTAATGGTAGGGGCGAACGGCCGTTCGATCCTACGGATAATGGTGCAGAACAACCCTTTGAAGGAGAAAATCGGGATAAAATCTTTGTTGACGAAGTTAGCAAACCAGAAGAGCCTGTAGTAATAGATACTCGTCGTTCTGAGGAAGTCGGTTTAGATATTGAGCGTCCTCAACCGCCATTCTGGGGAACGAAAATATTAGAAGCTAATGATATTCCTATCGAAGAAGTTCTTCCCTATTTAGATTTACAAGCTTTGTTTGTCGGTCAATGGCAATTTAGAAAACCTAAGGAACAATCGAGAGAAGAATATGATGAATTTCTCGCGAGGAAAGTTCATCCTATTTTAGAAGAATGGAAACAAAGAAGCATTAGCGATAATCTATTACATCCCTCAGTAATTTATGGTTATTTCCCCTGTAGCGCCGAAGGAAATACCTTATATGTTTATGACCCCAAAGATACTGAAAAATTAGTAACATCATTTGAATTTCCCAGACAAAAATCTGGTAAACGATTATGTATTGCCGATTTCTTTGCTACTAAAGAATCAGGAATAATTGATGTTTTCCCGATGCAAGCAGTCACAGTCGGGGAAATAGCGACAGAATACGCTCAAAAGCTGTTTAAAGATGACCAATACACTGATTATCTCTATTATCATGGATTAGCTGTCCAAATGGCGGAAGCCTTAGCAGAATGGACTCATGCGAGGGTACGTAGAGAGTTAGGTTTTGCCGCAGAAGATTCAGATAATATCAGAGATATCTTACAACAACGCTATCGTGGTTCGCGGTATAGCTTTGGTTATCCTGCTTGTCCTAATATAGAGGATCAATACAAGCAACTTGAGTTATTAGATACTAAACGCATCAATATGTATATGGATGAGAGTGAGCAATTGTATCCTGAACAATCTACTACAGCGATTATTACTTATCATCCTGTAGCAAGATATTTTGGTGCTTAAGTAACGTTGGTAAGGTGGGCAAAATTAAATTGACAGATATCTTATGTGATTGATGTTGAAATTTGTCCACTTTATTTATGATCAATGAAGTTCTATTTCTATAATTGATAACTATGGCTGAAATTGATTTAAGAACAGCGGTTAATAGCGTTCGAGCTTATGTTACTGACTTTAAAGATATCTTGGGAAACAATCTAGATAATTTATTAATTGAAGAAACTGAATTATCGGAAGATAAAAAATTCTGGTTGATTACTATTGGCTTTGATCGCGAAATTGATCCAACAAAGGTAAAAACATATGTAAATAATCCTTTAATTTCTAAGGATATAACTAATTTATACTAAATCCGATTTAGATAGCCATCTTTTAAAATTAGGTATTAATTAACCAATG
>JAAUYH010018704.1_pt1 | contig 26050 bp, 24 predicted proteins | sample 7278061 | NCBI WGS metagenome assembly JAAUYH01 (sample SAMN14350203, study PRJNA611818) | marine sediment metagenome | isolation source: surface marine sediment (0.6m) | place: French Polynesia: Moorea | collected 2018-08
CGACCAAGAGAGGGAGACAAGGAGGACAAGGAAGACAAGGGAGAAATGCTGATTTTTTCGTTCAGATTATAGTAAGCACTCGCCTCTTTGTTAAAAACCTACCCTTGTGAGAGCAGGGGAGCAGGGGGAGAATAAATTATGCTTATCCGAACAGTATTGGGAAGCAAATTTTCAAAATCTGGCGATCGCTCTTTTTTATAAATGTATTATAGATTTTAATTATCAGTTGTTCTTTACCTATTGGTTTTGGTTTCCAATAACCATCACCTACTAACAATCTCATAGACCGTTTCCAACAGTTCTTCATTAGTATGGGGTTTGGATAGAAACGCTATAACCTCGTTGTCTAATTCGTTAATAATTTCTTGATTAGTAATCAGACCACTAACGGCAATAATCTTGACTGCTGAATCGATCTGTTTGAGGATGTGGATCGCAGTTTTGCCGTCCATTCCAGGCATCATAATGTCCATAATTACCAAAGCGATCGAGTCTTTGTTTTTGGCATAGGTAGCTACTGCTTCAATGCCGTTAGCAGCAGTTAAAACTTGGTAGTTGTAGGTTTCTAAGATGGCTCTGGTAACTTCCAAAATTGAGCTTTCATCATCCACTATCAAAATCAATTCTCCATTACCTCTAATAATCTCTTCGTTAGCGATCGCTTTTTCATCTACGGTATCGCTAGCTGGTAAAAAGACCTGGAATTCTGTACCTTTATTTTTTCTGTCGCTGATGACCTCTATAAAACCACCATAATTTTTAACAATGCCAATGGCTGTAGACAAACCCAAACCCGTACCGTGTCCGATTTCTTTGGTAGTAAAAAACGGCTCAAAAATGCGATCGATAATTTCTTCCGCAATACCTATCCCTGTATCGGTAACGGTAATTTTGACATATGAGCCTAATTCAGCATCGAGATGTAAACGGGCATATTCTCGATCGACGGTAAAGTTTTCTGCTTTAATAATTAAATTTCCCCCATCGGGCATAGCATCGCGGGCATTGACACAAAGATTCATCAATACTTGATGGAGTTGATTAACATCTGCGTTGACCGTCCAAAGAGTTTTGGGTGCATCAATGTTTAGTTCGATGGCTTTGGGAAAAGTTTCAGAGATGATCTGCCCGATCTCGTTAATTAAATGGCGAATTTGGACGATGCCTTTTTCTCCTTCCAAACCCCGCGAGAAAGTCAAGATCTGCTTAACTAAAGCTGTTCCCCGTTGGGCGTTGGTTTCCATGATTTTAAAAAAGCCCTGAGTTTGTTCGTCTACGTCGGGTAGTTTGAGGGGTAGAAGTTTGGCAAAGCCAAGAATGGGAGCGAGAATATTATTGAGGTCGTGAGCGATACCACCAGCCAGCGTTCCCAAGCTTTCTAAGCGTTGTGTGCGCAGAAATTGCTTCTCTAACTGTTGTTGCTCGGTGATGTCCGTATTGACTACTAAATAAGACTTAGGTTCGCCTGCCTCATCTTTTACCAGCGTCCAACGACTTTCAACGATAATTTCCCGACCTGTTTTAGTAATTTGCTGTAGCTCACCCTGCCATTCCCCGTTTTTTCTAACAGCTTGCTGTATTTCACTCAACCTATTGAGAGAGGTATGATATAAAAGTTCGGTGGCATCTTTCTTTAAAGCTTCTTGTTGCGTCCAACCATATAGCTTCTCTGCCCCTTTGTTCCAAAACAACAGTTGGTTATCTAAGCCCCGAACCATAATCGCGTCGGTGGCGACATCGAGTAATGCTGCTTGTTCGCGGTTTTCTGCTTCTACTTGCTGGCGTTCTAATTCTGTGGTGAGGCGAGAGGCAAAAATCTTTAAGACTTCTTTCACAAGAACAACATCATTAAACGGTTGGCGATCGATAATGGAAATAATGCCAAAAGCCCGACCGTTGGAGTTTAAAATAGTCGTTCCTGCATAGCTTTTCGCTCCCATTTCTTCAAGAAATAGATCGTCAGGAAATAGTTGGGCGACATTTTGCGAATAAATACAGAGCTTTTGTTTAATTACCTGCTCGCAAGGAGTGCCAGCTAGATCGTATTCAAAATCAACCAGAATTTGACCTCGATCGCGGATAGCTAAAGTTTGAATTTTTTTAGTTTGGGGCTTATATTTACCAACAAAAGCAAAATCAACTTGAAGAATTTTAGTTAAATAGTCTACCAAAGACGGTAAAAAGTTTTCCCCCACATCCACTGACATCCCCGAAGCAATATCTTTGAGAATGTCTTCTCGACGTTTGCGATCGCCGATATCGGCGATCGAACCCGCCATCCGAATTGCTTCCCCTTGTTCGTTCCAGATAGCCTGTCCGCGAGTCTGTACCCAGCAGTATTGCCGATTCTTTTTTTGCAAACGATATTCTACATTGTAGGGGGTGCGATTTTCTAAATGGTTTTGAACAGCTGTAAAAACTCGTTCTCGATCTTCAGGATGCAATTTTGACGACCAGGCTTCAAAGGTATTTGGCATTTCCGCATTTTTATAGCCAATTATTTCTTTGAACCGAGGCGCGTAATATACTTCATCGGTTAAAACATTCCAATCCCATAAGCCAGTGCTAGAACCGCGAACTGCTAGGTCATAACGTTTTTGGCTTTCTTCAAGTAAAGCTTCTGCTTGTTTGCGTTGGGTAATATCTGTAGAGTTACCATCTAGACGTAGCGGTCTATTGTCCGCATCATAGGTAATATTAGCACGGTCTAAAAGCCAGCGGATTTCACCATTGGGACGCACGATACGATATTCTAGTTCGTAACTACCCCGTTCGATCGTCTGATGGGGTAAATCGCTGACGCGATCGCGATCTTCGGGATGAACTACCTCCAGCCAGAGGTTTTCATTTTGGTAAAACTCCGCCACCGAACGACCATAGATGTTTTCGGCAGCTTGATTGACGTAAATTAGCTTCAAAGTTCGAGCATCAGCTGACCAAACTATATCTTTGAGAGAACTAAGAATACTATCAAATTTCTGTTCGCTAGCTTTTAATTCTGTTTCCGCCTGTAAACGTTCGTTGGCTTGGGCGATAATATTGGCGATCGCCTGAATAAAATTTACATCATCTTGAGTAAATAGACGATGTTGAGTGGTATGCGTCCCCAAAACCCCGTAAGGTCTACCTCTATCAACAATAATAATGCTCATCCCACTAATTACGCCATGGTCGATGAGTAACTGAGAACCATTAAAGCGAGTCTCCTCATGCAGATCCTCCACCACTACTGGCTGAGAATGTTGCAAAGTATAGCCAGCCTGAGAGCTTTCTTCTAGACTCAAAATAGCAGTTCCGACTAAACCAGGTTGCCAGCCTACTCCCGCTTCTAAAAACAGGGTGTCATTGGGCAGCAGTTTTAATATTTTGCAGTATTCAACTTCTAATGTATCTGTCACCAAATAAACTGCCCGTTGTAGAATCAGTGCTAAATCGACAGTTGCCAAGGCATATTGACCGAGTTCGGCGATCGCCCGTCCTTGTTGGTTGGCAATTCTTAAAGCAGAGGTGCGTTCTTTTACTTCCCGTTCTAATTCTGCCTGACGGTTTTCCAGTAATTGCATCTGTGCCAACTCTAACTGGCAAACCTGTTGCTGAAGCGATTCAATTACTCCATACATTTCGGCGGGATCGAATACCTGTAACAAGCTAGTTTGAGTAACAATTCCTGCTAGTTCTCCCTGCGTGCCACCTACTAATAAACGTCTTATTCGACGTTGCTGCATTTGCTGGTGTACCGACCAGAGAGTATCATCGGGACTAACTAGAAATAATGGCGCGCTCATAACATTTCGCGCTGGCTGTTCTAAATCCAAATTGAGGCTTTGAAACTGAACGATATCTCGTTCGGTAATGATGCCTAAAGGTCGCACTAAATTTGTCTCCAGATCGGTTTCGCCAATTGCTACACAGCTAATGCTATCTTCTACCATCAATCTAGCTACGTGCCTTACAGAATCATGGGGATGAGCGTGAATTACTCGTGTCTCCATAATCTCGGCAACCTTACGCCACTTCATCATATCGATCGGTTGCAGCTTTTGGCGCAGATTTTTCACCGTAGTCAAACCCAATAAGTTATTGTCAGAGTCTACGATGGGAAGATGGCGAATGCGATGCGATCGCAATAGATTTAAAGCAATAAAAATATCCTCCGAACCAGTATAAGTTAACGCGGTCACGTCTTGAGTCATGACGCTTTTAATTGCTACTTCCAAATGGGTTTCTGTAGCAATTAGCTTAACTAGATCCCGCTCGGTAAAAATGCCCAATAGGCGATTATTTTCGACAATCAAAACACAACTACTATTGCTTGCAGCAGTATCCTCGGAACTATCTACCCTACAGCTATTACCTCTATGCTGCATCAGATTAACCACCTCAGCTAAAGGAGTATCAGGAGTAACGGTCAAAGGCTGGCGCTCAATTATCTGTTCCAAAGCAAAAAAAAGATTTGGCTGCACTATATAGTTAGTAGGTATAGTTAGTAGGTCATAATAACTTCTCTACAATTATTCTAGGTGGATTAACTGAAAAAATATGTAAGAAAGTTTTAAAAAATCGAGAAGATAGCCAAAATAATCAGCATAAAATGTTTTCTTGAAGGAAAGCAATTAAGATGTTAAATATAGAAAAAACCAACGTCTTTGTTTACGGAACTCTTAAACCAGGAGAAAGAAACTACCTACGTTATTGTGCGGGTAAGACCATCCGAGAAACTCAAGCTTATGTTAAAGGACAGTTATATCATTTATCTTTAGGCTATCCTGCTCTGACAGAAGGCGACAAAAAAATTGAAGGTTATTTACTCACTTTTGCCAATAATTCTATTTTGACTAGTTTAGATGAACTAGAAGATTATCATCCAGATCGATCGCCCGAATTAAACGAATATTATCGTCAACAAGTTCTTGTTTACAATCTTGCTGATGATTTTTTAGAAAAAGCCTGGATTTATTTAATGAACTTAGCGAAAATTGAAAAACTCCAGGGAACTCTCCTTAATTCAAGATACTGGAGTAGTAATTTATAGTAAATAATTATTGTTTTTGTTTATTTTCTAATACCTGTTCCCTAGTTGGCGATACAGCAGCTTTAGGGATTTTTATCGCCGGTTCATTGACAGCAATCGCCAACGTAATTGGTTGAGATGCTTTTTCTTGCTCGGCAGATTCTGCTAATCTAAAAACAGGGACATTGCTACTACCAGTAAATAAATTAGAGATAGTAGCCACTACTAGAGCAGCGATCGCTCCCCCTCCCCAAAGAACTACCTTGCGTTGGCGTTGATTACGGTCTACACTCCGAAAGACTTGTTTCGACAGCTGTTGAGCAGAAATAGGTTTCTCAGGAGCAGGAATGTTTCGGATTCCATGATGCAATTGGCTTAACTGAAGATATTGTTGTTTGATCTCAGGGTCATTATCTAGCCAATACTGAACTTGTTGGCGTTCTTCTGCATTCACTTCGCCATCTAAATAAGCACTTAACAACTCAAAGCAATCAAGCCTGAGGTCATCCATCTCATTGTCGTCCCAATCAGAGAAATCTTGCTCTGGAACAGTAAAATCTCTTTCAAATCGGTCATATTTTGGTTTTAAATCGAAATCATCATAATTAGATGTCATCTTGGCATCACCACTAAGTTTTGATTAAATAAGCTTTAGACGACAACGGCAAAAACTTTGGTTAATAATCAATAATTCTCTAGTTAAAAATTTGCTGTCTTAAATAACAATTTACTGTTCTTCTAGATAGTTTTGCAAGATCGATTGTAATTTTAATCTTGCTCTAGCAATTCTCGATTTGACTGTACCTAAAGAGACACCTGTCATTTCGGCAATTTCTTCGTAAGCTAGACCCTCAATTTCTCGCAACACAATCGTTGTCCGAAAAGATTCTGGTAGTTCGTAAATTGCTTTTTTTAGCTGGTCGTAAAATTCTCGCGTTGTCAAATTATCACTGGGGCTAGGATCGCCAGAAGGTAGCTCCCAAGTAGCTTCTCCATCTTTCATTTGACGAGGAGCATCTAAAGATAAGGGTTCTGCTACTCTCTTTCGCTTGCGTAATTCATCGTAAAACAAGTTGGTCGTAATTCTGCTTAGCCAACCACGAAACTTTGCAGGCTCATTGAGACGCTTAATATTACGATAAACTCTGATCCAAACCTCTTGGGATAAATCTGCCCTTTCTTCCCAATCTGGAGCTAGATGATATAACAATCTGTCAACATGAGATTGGTATCTTCGTAATAGTTCAGCAAAGGCAACACGATCTGGCTGCGCTTCTTGTTGACAACGCAGGATAAGATCATAGTTAGAGAGTTTTTCCGGAGACACTAGCAAATTTTGAGTATCGGCCACCTCAACTCTTGACCATGATACAGTAAGAGATTGACTCATGAACTTACCAACAAAAATATAGGTTTCATTTTTTTTAGACCTAATTTTAGTTGAGTAAGTTCCCTTAATTTTATGACAAGTAGATCTAAATTCAATCTTTTATAGAGATTTTGGCTCATATTCAGGAGCATAATCTTTAAGTAGGGTGCTAAGTTGAGAAGCAACACCAGGATTTTCCTTGCTCGTGCTGATGGCTCGCCTTTCAGGGAAAAATTCAGGTCGATCGAGATAACGAGCGATCGCTTCATTGACCTGTTCATTAATTATATTTTGTAATTCTTTCCTAGCTCGCTGGCGTTGATAGTTAGCACCTTCTTCCGTCGTCGCATAAAGGGGAGGTAAGCGATTGAGAGCATAAGCAGCGATATCTCCCACATCTAGGGAGGTATCGCTGGCTTGCTCTATTTCCGCTACGCGAGTAATTGCTTCACTAAGGACTAATTCTTCCATGACATTGATAAATTGTTTGCGGGGTACAGCCACTACTTCTCCCGTTAGTAGAGAACCCATAAGCTTATCTAAAGCCATATACTCTTCTACTGACAATTCCGCTGCCGTATCACAGATGCGCCCTACTTCTGCTTCCATACTTGGCGTTAAATAGCCATCTTGTAAAGCCTGATCAACTATTTCTTTAATCCCCATAGCTCAGATAAAAAGTATTTTTACGTCATCTCCATTTAAGAGATAACATAATCATTCCTCAAGAAAACAAAAACGACACGTTTATAGCAGAAATTTTTACTTTATATTTACTTTTTAGTCAATTTCACTGAATCTCCAGGGTACTGGGTCTACTGCGACTCCGTGAACATACACACCCCAATGTAAGTGAGGTCCCGTAGATGCCCCAGTCGCCCCTACTGTACCAATTGCTTGACCAGCTTGAACCATATCCCCTTCTTTAACATTAATGTCTTTGAGGTGCAGAAACAAACTTACTACTCCTTGACCATGATCGATGCCAACAGTATTCCCATGAACCCTAAAACCTTCTTCTTCTTTTCCCACTAAGCTAATTTTTCCTGCTGCGGGGGCAACCACCGTTGACCCCTCACTACCAGAATAATCGACTCCCTTGTGATAGTAATTTTCGGCAAAGACACCATTATAGTAACGGCGCATACCAAATACTGTAGAGACAGTACCTTCATTGGGTCTAACAAATTCTCCGTTCCATAGTTTTTCAGGTGTAACTAGCTTTCTAAAAGCAGCTACTTTGTCTATTTCTGTTTGAGTTGCAGAACTGTTGGCTTTGCCTGTTAGCCTAATTCTTTGAGTAGGAAAGGTGCGATTTTTGATCCACACACCGATATTTTTCGTTTGTCCATCGCCTTTAATATGAACCGTTACTTTTCCTGGTTTATCGAGGGGAGAGGTAGGGACTAAAGCACGGTAGCGATCGCCAAGAGAAAAAACGGGGTATTCAGTTTCCCCTATAGTTACTGTTGGTTTAGATTCAGGGTTTTCTGTAGTCAAAAGTATCGAAATAGTATCTCCTAACTGGGGAGCATTAGGAGATACTTTTACTTCCATAGCCTTGACTGAAGTAGTGACACTTAAAACTAAAGCTGTTCCTATCCAGGTTAAAGGATTAGCAAAATTATTTAGCATAGATTCTATTACGTAAATAAATAAAGAAATGTGGACGAATTTAGTATATAGATAGACTATTTTACTAAAGTTAAGACATTAGTAATTATACTTAATATTAAAAACAATCTCTGTAAAGTTATGAGGATATTCCTGGGAGAAATTAAACTGTTAAGAAAAGTAAAAGCAGATAATACTATACTCAATAACTGTGTAGGAAAATAGCTGATAGTAGTTCAGACGCAAGTCTTGCTTCCTCAGTGTAGATATTACAGGTAGAATTTTTGTTGGTAACTAAAAAAACTATAGATGAGTATCTCTAAATCTGTGGTAGCTCAACTCCTGCAATCTCATCAGAGTTGGCGACCACAAATGTACTTTAAATCGTCTCTGACAGCGTTATCTCACGCCATGGAAGACTTGGTATTAGCTAGTTCAGATATTCCCCTGGTAATCGCTAGCTTTCAACGAGAGCGTTTTTATCGTCAGGAAGCTCATCGTTATCGACGTATTGCCAGCAAAACATCGCAAGTATATGTTCTAGCAGCACCAGAAACAGATTTCAAAAACAGTTCTGATGTTTATGAAACCATCGCCTTTGAACCAACAGACGCTCTAGCTCAAGAATGGCATTTAGTAATTATTAGTAATAGCTATGCTAGTTGCCTATTTTGTCAAGAAAAAACAGCCTTATCTTCTGAGGATAGAAAGAATTCAGCCATGGATGGTAGTAGGCGTTTTGAAGGTATTTGGACTTTCGATCGACAAGTCTGTGTTGATGCTGCAGAAATAATGCTGAAGCGGATTCTAGTCTATCGACCAGAATTAAAAGGGAAAATTAACGAAGCCTGTCAAACTTATTTGGGAGATTTTAGCTCGACCGGGGAAAACCGGTCACCGCAGGCAGCGGAGGGGCTGTCTTCTGAGGTCTCCTCAGAAGTTTATACGCCCCGTTCGTTTTACGGCGGTGTAACGGTGACTTCCCAAGGCACAAAAGTACCAGAATCACCTGTAATTAATCCCGATCCTTTTGTGCAACGCTTGCTTAACTATCTGCAAGTTGGTCAATACAAACTACTCAAAGCCAACAAATCTCTTGCCCTCAAACAAGAAAGAGAACATCTAATTAATTCTATTACCACAGCGATTAGAAGATCTCTTGATACGGAGGAAATTTTGCGAGTAGTTGTTCAACAACTAGGAGAAGGGTTAGAAGTGTGTCGCTGTCTGGTCTATCGCTGTAGCGAAGATGATGCTATAGCTACGATCAAACACGAATTCCTTAGTCCTGGTATTGATTCGCTGAAAGGAAAAACTTGGCAACTGAAAGATAATCCTCTGTTTGAAGAAGTAGTCGAACTGAGAGAAGCCCTGACTATTGACAATACCGATCGAGACCCGCGTATTACAGATGAGACCTCAACTAATGAAGAACAAAAATATTTACAAAACTTAGTAAAAACCTGTTCGATTTCTTCTTGGTTATTAGTACCAGTTCTCTATCAAGACCGTATTTTAGGGATGATGGAACTGCATCATTGTCAAGAAAATCCTTTGGTGTGGAAAGAAGAAGATGTTGCTTTAGTAAATGCGATCGCTACTCAAGTGGGAGTGGCACTAATTCAAGCAGAAGCCTATGCTAATCTCGAAGAACTGAATGAACAGCTAGAAGCTTTAGATCGTACTCGTTCTAATCTAGTAGCTATTACTGGACATGAATTACGTACCCCATTGTCTACTATTCAAGTTTGCTTAGAAAGTTTAGCCAGCGAACCTGATATGTCTCCAGAATTACGTCAAGTAATGCTCAATACGGCTTTAGCTGATGCGGACAGAATGCGTAAACTGGTACAAGACTTTTTAACCCTTTCTCAACTAGAAAGCGGAAGAATAGAATGGCACCCAGAACTTCTATCTTTATCAGAATGTATCGATCTAGCAGTAAGTAATGTGCGGGCGCGCAGAAACAAACAAGAACTGCCTCAAATTGTTAATCTGACTACTTCTGAATTACCTCTGATCGAAGTAGATGGAGAATGGTTAGTCGAAGTACTCGCCAAATTATTAGATAACGCCTGTAAATTTACTAGTTCTGACGGCAAGATTACTATTAATGTTCAGCTAAAAAAGGGGAATAATTTAGAAGTAATCATAGCTGATACTGGTAGAGGTATCGAACCTAATCGTTTAGAGAAAGTGTTCGATCGCTTTTATCAAGAAGAAGGCGCATTACGTCGTAGTGCAGGAGGAACAGGCTTAGGTTTAGCTATTTGCCGACAAATTGTTAATAATTGGGGAGGGGAAATTTGGGCGGAATCGGCAGGGAAAAACCAGGGTAGTGTGTTTCACTTTACTATTCCCCTTCAGCTTTCCCAAAGCAAAAACTAACAAACTGTTACAGTTCTTGACAGAGCGATGAAATCGAGACTATCTCAGTGATAGCATTCGATACATATGTAAAAATATACCTTTGAGAGAGATCAAAAAATATGGCAGAAGAACTTACTGGACAAATGCCTAAGTTTGGTGGCAGCACTGGCGGTTTGCTTACTAAAGCAGAGGTAGAAGAAAAATACGCAATTACCTGGACAAGTTCTAAAGAACAAGTTTTTGAAATGCCCACTGGTGGCGCAGCAATTATGAATGCAGGAGAAAATCTCCTTTATTTAGCTCGCAAAGAGCAGTGTTTGGCTTTAGGAACTCAATTAAGAACTAAATTTAAACCCAGAATTCAAGACTACAAAATTTACCGTGTATATCCTAGCGGTGAAACTCAATATCTGCATCCAGCAGATGGAGTCTTCCCTGAAAAGGTTAATGAAGGTCGCCCATTTGAAGGCAAAAAAGACAGAAAAATTGGCGATAATCCCAATCCAGTAACTCTAAAATTCTCTGGTAAAACTCCTTACGAAGTGTAGTTTTAGTAACGTTAATTATTAATACTTATCTGTAGGGGCAGTTAGTAAACTGCCCCTATAAAGTTATTTAACGCGAGTTAATTCCTCTTTTCTGATTCTGTAACTAAATCATGCTTTTCCCTACTTTTGCTCAATTTTCTGACTTAGCTACTCAAGGAAACTTTATTCCTGTCTATCAAGAGTTAGTCGCAGATTTAGAAACCCCTGTTTCCTCTTGGTATAAGGTTTGTCTCGGTCAACCCTATAGTTTTCTCTTCGAGTCAGTAGAGGGGGGAGAAAATTTAGGTCGTTATAGTTTTCTTGGCTGTGATCCAATGTGGGTATTAGAAGCCAGAGGAGAAAATACAACTCAAACCCTTCGTGACAATTCTATCGCCAAATTTCAGGGAAATCCTTTTGATATTTTGGCGCAATGTCTTGAGTCTATTAAGCCAGTCCATTTACCTCAATTACCTTCAGGTATTGGTGGTTTATTTGGAGTTTGGGGCTATGAATTAATTCGTTGGATTGAACCTAGGGTGTCAGTATATGATGCCACAGAAGCCGATTTACCTGATGGCATATGGATGCAGATAGATAATTTAATTATTTTTGACCAAGTTAAACGAAAAATTTGGGCGATCGCTTATGCCGATCTGAGAGACCCAGCGACAAACTTAAAACAAGCCTACGAGTTAGCCTGCGATCGTGTCAACAAACTAGTACTAAAACTGCAATTACCCTTACCTGTAGAAGCCCAACCTCTAGAATGGCACAGTAAGGAGAAAATTGCTCAAGAAAATCAAGCTCACTTAACTTTCAACAGCAACACATCGTCAGCAGCTTTTTGTGAAAATGTAAACAAAGCTAAAGACTATATTCTGGCGGGAGATATTTTTCAAGTCGTTCTTTCCCAAAAATTATCGACAACATATACTGGTCATCCCTTTAACCTCTATCGTTCCCTCCGTATCATTAATCCTTCGCCTTATATGGCATACTGCCAGTTTAAAGATTGGCAGCTTATTGGTTCATCTCCCGAAGTTATGGTTAAAGCGGAAAAAGAGGATGATAAAATTAAAGCAACTCTAAGACCGATCGCAGGAACAAGACCCAGAGGGCAAACAACTACAGAAGATCGAGCCTTTGCTGAGGATTTACTCGCTGACCCCAAAGAAATTGCTGAACACGTTATGTTAGTGGATCTCGGACGCAACGATCTTGGACGGGTTTGTGTTAAAGGTAGCGTGACAGTAGATCAGATGATGGTAATCGAACGTTATTCCCATGTAATGCACATTGTTAGCAACGTAGTGGGGGAACTAGAAGCAGATAAGACTGCTTGGGATTTACTTAAAGCCTGTTTTCCTGCTGGTACAGTTAGTGGTGCGCCCAAAATTCGGGCAATGGAAATTATTAACGAGTTAGAACCAGAACGAAGAGGACCTTATTCTGGAGTGTATGGCTATTATGATTTTGAAGGACAGCTAAATAGTGCTATTACTATTCGTACTATGATTGTGCGTCCCCATCAGAATAATCAGCATCTAGTTTCTGTTCAAGCTGGTGCTGGTTTGGTAGCTGACTCTGAACCAGAAAAAGAATACCAGGAAACACTAAACAAAGCTAAGGGTTTATTAGAAGCGATTCGTAGTCTTGGATAATCTGTATCTAAATTATTAGACTTGTATGAGCAAAATTACTAAAAAACAAATAGATGCAGGACAAGCTATTTATAATAGTCTGACCTTACTAATATACGACTTATGGGTTCTATCAATTTCTAATCAGTTTATTTGGGAATGCCCTTCGTCCCATCTTTTAAAACTCTATAACGAGAATATATCAGCAAACCATCTCGACATAGGTGTAGGAACTGGATTTTTCCTAGATCATTGTCAGTTTCCTAATAATCAACCTCGCTTGTTTTTAATGGATTTAAATCCGAATTGTTTAAAAAAAACTTCTCAGCGGATTAAACGCCATAAACCAATTACTAAAAGAGTAAATGTTCTCGAACCAATTCATTTTGAAGAGCGAGGTTTTGATTCTATCGGCTTGAATTATTTACTTCATTGTTTACCAGGTACGATGTCAACTAAAGAAATTATCTTTAAAAACATTAAACCGTTACTTAACCCTCAAGGAATTGTTTTTGGTTCTACGATTCTAAGTCAAGGAATTAAACCAAATATTCTAGCTAATGGTCTCATGAAAATTTATAATCAAAAAGGAATTTTTACTAACAATGAAGATGATTTAAAAACTTTAAAAAAAATCATGAAAAACAATTTTTCAGAAAGCTTAGTTACAACAGTTGGATGTGTAGCTTTATTTTGGGGAAAAAGCTAAAGATTGCGATCGCTGGTAGTCTGGAAACCAAATATCTAGCTATTTTTGAGAAATGGTATAAGCTCTACAAGTTGAGAGGATGATCTTAAAACAAATCCAAGCATGTCAAAATTGATCGATCACTATTGTGATAGGTTTAGTAACTGCGCTTCTTTAATCCACTGTTTCACCATCTCTACCGAGGGACACAAATCCTTTCTTTGCATAGTTGAAACGTGAAGACGCATGATGTGGGGGTGTAATCGATGAATAGGAGTTTGAGCTAGTTGTTTTACAGAAGCAATACCAGCGTGGAGTAGAAGTCCGCAGTATTGACAACCAACACTAGGAATAGAGGCTAAATCAGCTAAAGCTACCCATTTGTTAACATATTTAATGTGTATTTCTAGGGAATTTGCTAAAGTTTGTTTGGCTTGAGGAGTAGAAGCTTGATTCAGTAAATGTTTAGTCGTAGTAATACCCAAATTTCGTAACAATTTTTGTTCTTTCTCTGGTAATCCAGGTAATCGATCGATCGACCAATAATGAGGTTGCATGATTAAAAGTAAATAATTCAAATTAGTTTTGATAATAATTAGCGATGCAGACACCCACCGTAAGTCAAACCCTCTCTACTACTCTACAACACAGAAGAAAGCGTCTAGCTGAATTAACAGAAACTCCAGCTATTTTATGGTCTGGTGGATATATATCAAGAAATTTTCCTGCTAATACTTTTCCTTTTCGTGCTAGCAGTCATTTTCTTTATTTTGCTGGCTTACCGCTTGTAAATGCTGCCATTAGATTAGAAGCGGGAAAACTAGAATTATTTATGGATGATGCTCCTCCAGAAGCTTCACTTTGGCATGGAGAAGAGCTTACACGTTCCCAAATTGCTACCATCATTGGAGCAGATAGAGCTTATCCCTTGACTGAGTTAGCTAGTAAGACAGCTAATACAGTTACTATAGCAGTCCAAGATAGCAAGACTTATCAACAACAGTGTCAGATACTCCAGCGTAATGTTCCCTATCCCCAGCAAGCAAAAGAACAAGATGTGGACTTAATTAAAGCGATCGTTACTTTACGTTTGTGCCACGACGCAGAAGCCATAAGGGAACTAAAAAAATCTGCAACTGTAGCAGTAGAAGCCCATAAAGCAGGAATGAGAGCAACGGCTACCGCCAAAACCGAAGCAGAAGTTAGAGGGGCAATGGAAGGGGTAATTTTTGCTCACAATATGACCACTTCTTATAATAGTATCGTTACAGTCCACGGGGAAGTACTGCACAACGAAGAATATCATCATGCTTTACAACCAGAAGATTTAATCTTAGCTGATGTTGGGGCAGAAACATCTTTGGGTTGGGCTTCAGATATAACCCGAACTTGGGCTGTTTCAGGTAAATTTTCCCCTACCCAAAGAGATATTTATAACCTAGTCTTAATTGCTCATGATACTTGTATTGCCAATATGCGCCCAGGAGTAGAATATCGAGATATTCATTTACTGGCAGCCAAGATAATAGCTGAAGGATTAGTAGATTTAGGTATTTTAAAAGGTAATCCTGCTGATTTAGTCGAAATGGATGCCCATGCTTTATTTTTCCCCCATGGTATTGGTCATATTTTAGGCTTAGATGTCCATGATATGGAAGACTTAGGTGATTTAGCAGGTTATGAACCAGGAAGAACTAGGAGCGATCGCTTTGGTTTAGGTTATCTTAGATTAGATCGTCCTCTACGTTCGGGAATGGTTGTGACGATCGAACCAGGATTCTATCAAGTCCCTGCTATTTTAAATAATCCTTCTTTCCGCGATCGATATCGAGGGGTAATTAATTGGGACAAGTTAGCTCAATTTGGCGATGTCAGAGGAATCCGCATCGAAGATGATGTCTTAATAACTGAGACAGGTACAGAAGTTTTAACAGCTAATCTACCCAACAAATTGACAGAAATTGAGACATTAGTTAACTCAAGAAGTTAAAAACTGATTAAGCTTTAGAGTTTTATAACTATAAAGAGTTATTGGTTAACTAACGGAGAAATTTCAATTCAAATTTATACAAGAATTCTGAGTATTTGAGGAGAAAACATAACTATGTCTGAATTTCTTGATTTTCTTAAACATAAATATGCTTACGTCGCGATAGGTGAATTTAAACCAGGGAAATTTGCCGAAGCTCAAAGATTATATGAAAAGGCTGTTTCCACCTACGATCGAGGATTTAAAGGTGCATACCTACTCCAAAAACCAGGAACAGATGAAGGTATTGCTATTATCATGTGGGATGAAATAGGCAATATGCAAGAAAATGTCTCTGAAGCCTATAAAGCTATTATGCAAGAAATGGCACATTTGTTCGTTAAAGCTCCAGTAACTTCCTTTTACGAAGTAAATAGTGAAATCGGTACTGAAGCAAAAACCCCTGAAATAGTTGCTAATTAATTTTTTTAAGGGAATAGAAAATAACTATTCCCTCTTTTAGAATTTTATACCTTCTGACTTCTGACTTCTGACTTCTGACTTACATGACCGATAAATAATATTTGCGAACAGGATTTAGTATGAGTCTCGATCGAAGACGGATACTAATTATTATTTCTCTGTTGATTATTACTCCTTTAGGTTTGTTCTCTAAAGTCTATACAGGAGTAGCCCAAGAGTGGGTCAATGATTACTCAGGAGATATTTTATATGAAATTTTTTGGTGCTTATTTTTCTTTTGGTTCTTTCCCAGAAAAAAAGCTATTGTTACTATTCCATTGTGTGTATTTCTAGTTACTTGCGCGATCGAAGTTTCTCAACTATGGTTCTCTTTAGTTCCTATCTCAATTCGTTCTTCACTTATTTGGAGATTACTATTAGGTAGTTCTTTTGTCTGGTGGGATTTTCCTCATTATGCCCTTGGCTCTTTTTTAGGTTGGTTATGGCTGTTGATAATTGATACTCAATCGAGAAAATAGCTAGATACATAACCCTTCGGGTTTAGGCGCATTCCCAAGTGCCGTCAAACGACACGAGGTCGCCCTCACCAAATTGTTTCTTAATAAGAAAAACCTTTTCCCTTTTCCCTTTTCCCTTTTCCCTACCCTTCTACTTTAAAGCTGTTGACAAAGTTGACGAAAATGATCTCCACGATGTTCAAAACTTTGATATTGATCGAAACTGGCACAAGCAGGAGATAACAAGACTACTTTAGCCTGATAGGCTTTGGCTACTTCGAGCGAGCGAGTTACAGCGTTGTCCATAGTTCCCACAATTTCGTAGGAGTTGTAATGGCACTGAGAAAATCTTTGAGCAAAGATATCCCCAGCTTCTCCAATTAACAGGACTTTAGCTGCTTTGGCTTTGATTTGTTCAATCCATTGAGTATCATCTCCCTCTTTAGCTTCACCACCAGCAATTAAAATCACAGGAGCATTAACAGAAGCTAAACCAACTTCTGCTGCATCATAGTTAGTAGCTTTACTATCATTGATAAAATCAATTCCTTGGTAAGTGCGAATATACTCTAAACGGTGGGGTACTCCAGGGAAAGAAGCAATAGCTTGAGCGATCGCGCTTTTTTCTATTCCTGCTAATTTAGCTGCTGCTACTGCCATCAATAGGTTTTGCTGATTGTGCACTCCTGACATTTTAAATAGAGATAGGGGACAAATCAACTCTCCCATAGCAACTATCCAAGCATCTTCTATATAAACTCCTTGATCTGGAGAGCAAACTAATTGCTCTTTTCCTCTCACACTAGTCCTGTAAACATTTTGCCATTGTCCTACTTCCATTTGACGTAGATAAGGATCGTCTCCATTTAATATCTTGTGTTGGCTGCGATCGATCAAGGAAGCTTTAATCTCGGAATAATGAGCTAGAGTTTTGTGGCGACTGAGATGATCGGCAGTAAAAGTAGTCCATATGCCAATCTTGGGTTGAAGTTCAATAGAAGCCTCAATTTGATAGCTACTTAATTCTGCGACAATCCAATCTAAAGACTTATCCTTCTCTAATCCTAATTCACAAGCTGCATAACCAATATTGCCACAAGCAGGAGCATTAACACCAGCCATCTTAAAAATTGCAGCGATTAAAGCTGTTGTAGTTGTTTTACCATTAGTTCCAGTAATGCCAATCCAAGGAATAGATCTCAGATAACGCCAAGCTAATTCAATCTCACCAATAGTGTCTATGTTTTGTTGTCTTGCTGTTACTAAAATAGGGATATCCCAAGGCACACCAGGACTAACTACAATCAAATCTGGTGATTTTGCTGAAGTGATATTTAAGCTGTGACCTAATTTAATAGTAATTCCTTCTGCACTTAACTTGTTTATCGATGCTTCTAATTCGCTACCATTGGAACGCTGGGCGATACTTTCTGCTGTGGCAGTATCACTTAGAGTTACATTCCAGTCATCTTGTTTTAGTAGTCTGGCAGCAGCAATCCCCGATCTTCCTAATCCAATAATTTCAGCGTTGGGCATAGATTCAGTTGCAATGTTTTATCTAGCAAATCAATGTCAATTATACAAAGTGAAAGCATTATTATGAGGTAGATATTGCTCTTCTCTTTTGGCTAATTAACGAATGTTCGCTACTATCTTTATTAAGAGATATTAAGAAAATGAAGATAATATGCAACAGACTGCCTTAAATTTAATCGCGATCGGGGTTTTTATAATGACTTTTTCTTCTTTATTAAGTCCTTTATTTCATATTTCTCCCTATGTCCCCGCAGCAGCCACTTTTGGCATTATGGGTTTAGCTACCGTGGATACTCTTAGTTGGGAAGGGAAAGGTGTTACTCTTCTGTTAGATATTTTCGCTTCACGACAACAACGTCAAAGAGTTATTCATCATGAAGCGGGACATTTTTTAACTGCTTATTTTTTGGGTATTCCTATTACTGGTTATACTTTGACTGCTTGGGAAGCTTTTAAGCAAGGAAAACAGGGATTAGGTGGAGTAGAGTTTGATACCAAGGCATTAGAAGAAAAACCCCTTAATTTAGGAGAAATGCGTTTAACTTTAGAGCGATTTTGTACAGTTTGGATGGCAGGAATTGCAGCCGAAAATCTAGTATATGGTAATGCAGAAGGAGGAGGAGAAGATCGTAGTCAAGTTAGAGCAGTATTGAATATGGCGGGATTGCCAGAAACAGTTTATCAGCAAAAAGAACGTTGGGCGCAACTACAAGCAAGTAGTTTAATCGAGAAAAATCAACCAGCTTATGATGCCCTAGTTGCAGCGATGGAAGAAAGGGCTTCTGTGGAAGATTGTTGTCGAGTTATTCACACTCATATCAATTAATAAGTAGGTGTTACTAAATAAATCTCTGACAAAAATAATTTTATCAATCCATTAATTAGAAAGGAAGATAAAGTTTCTTTCAAAAACAAATTCACTATAATCAGCCAGATCATCCATTCCTAAACAACTGAGAGAAATTTCAGCTATTAACCAAACACTCGTCCTGAGCAAAAACTTTTTCCATCGCACCTTCATAACTCACACCCTTATTCTTATTTCTTCTAGATTAGAAAATAATGTCGAATAAGATTTTAAGCTTCTTTGAATATATCGGCAGAATAAATAAAGAGTTGATAAAGGAAAATCCTGCGCATCACATTTGAGTTACAAATGTCAACACACCATGAAAGAGAAATTTTTAATCAATGGTATAATCTTGTTTCGATACTTATTAATAGTTATTTTCACTAATGACTCGGGATTGCTCTCAATTTTTAATTTTAGTATTCAAGGGAACAGAGAATAGTTACCAAAAGGAGACGATGATTTAAATAACGAAACGTGCTAGTTTTCCCAAACTTCTTTCCCATTGAAAGCTCATAAGGTATTTTATATTAGTAGTCGATCGCTTCTCAATAAATTGAGAAGTTTCTCAATAAAATAAATCTTCTTAAGATTTCATTTACCAAAAGCCAATTTGTTCTTAACTTAATAGAGTAGGACTAAATTACAGCCATGACAGCTACAACTGCAACTAATAATCTCAGTAACCTTTCTCCAGAAGATGCCACCTCTCAAATTGGAGCATTTTTAAAAGAACATGGAGAGATCGAAATGATTCTCCCCGTGGCGATTGGTGTATTAGTCACAAGTCAGTTTAAACTACGAGGAGCAAATGCCTTGCTAGTAAACTTATTGGTGGCAAGTTTAGGTCGTCAAATGTTTACCAAACTTAAACAAGAACAACCTCCAGTACTAAGTGCAAGTAATAATTCAAGTAACAATTCTTCTACTCCAGAAGCAACGGAAACAGCAGAGATTAATCTCCAAGGTTATGCCATTGCTCATGCTGTGCCAGGAAGAGTTCGTTTACGGATGCCTCAGTTAGTAGGTGATCGGGATTTTGCCCATCGTTTACAACAGGCTTTAAAAACAGATGAATATGTTAAACAGGTGCGGGTTAATCGTGCAGCAGCTTCGATCGCGATTAATTATGATAATCAAGGTCTATCTGATTGGGACTTGGGTATACGTTTGATGAATATTGTCAATACTGTTCGGCAAGAAAGTCAAGTTGTTGTGTGAGTTGTTAGTCATCAATGACAAAGAAAAAAAAGTCCCAGAAAAAGGCAAAAAAATCGAGTAAAAAAGCTAAAAAGAAGCAAAAACAGTATCAACAACCAAGGATAACTTATGTGAGCGATTCTCTATCTATAATTGAGACCCAAAAAATTGAAGTCGATCGACCTCTGTCTTGTGTAGTTCATCATATTCCAGGTAGAGCTAGATTTCGCATTGACCGTTTAAAAGATGACTCTGACTACGGAGCTAATCTTCAACAATTTCTCTTAAATCAACCTGAGATTATCAGTGTGAGAATTAATTGTCTGGCAGCTTCGATCGCGATCCATTATCGCCATTCGAGTTCTTCACTGACAGAAATTGCCTCTAGTTTAACGAGTCTGATTCAAAAACAAGCTACAACTAATTCAATTCCCAACCAATCAACCAAAAATCAGACTTCAGAAATCGAACATTGGTCGAGTTTAGCCTTACCTGTCTTTACTATCATCGTTAGTTGGTTAAGTAGCCAAAGACAACTGATTTGGTTGCGACCCATTGCCCTTGGTAGTCTAGTAGCTGTAACCTTACCGATAGTGAAAAAAGCCAGTCAAAGTCTGTTTGGCGATCGCCGACTGAATATTGATTGCTTGGACTTTTTGGCATTGAGTTTGAGTTATTGGCAAGGAAAAATAGTCACTCCTGCTTTAGTAATTACTCTCCACGAACTAGGAGATGTAATTCGCGATCGTACTGCTCGTTCTACAGAAACTAAAACAGCCGATCTTCTTGATGCTATTGGACATTTTGCTTGGGTATTAAAAGAAGGAAAACCGCTACAAATAAAAAGCGATCTAGTACAACCAGGAGAAACAGTAATTGTCTATCCTGGGGAACAAATTCCTGTAGATGGAGAAGTACTTCAAGGTTTAGCCACCATTGACCAACAGCAACTTACAGGGGAATCCATGCCCATTGTTGCTCAAGTGGGAACAGTTGTATATGCTTCAACTCTAGTTCGTTCTGGGCAAATTTACATTCGTGCCGACAGGGTAGGAAACAAAACTCGTGCTGCTGCCAGTATTGAACTATTACAAAATGCCCCAGTCCACGATACTCGCATGGCAAATTACGCAGCCCAGCTAGCAGATAAGTTAATCTTACCTTCCCTAGTCATGGCTAGTGTTGTTTTAGGTATTACTAAAGAACCCGCCAGAGCAGCTTCGATCCTCACCTTGGATTTCGTGACAGGTATTCGTGTTTCTATGCCGACAGCATTTTTAGGCGCATTAAATCATAACACCCGTCACGGTATTTTAGTACGTAGTGGAAGAACCATAGAACAATTAGCAGAAGTAGATACTGTTGTCTTTGATAAAACGGGAACTTTAACTCAAGGAAAATTAACGGTGGTGGGCATTCAACCCATACCAGGTAGAATGTCAGCAGAACAAGTGTTAACTTTAGCTGCTGCTGCTGAACAAAGAATTACTCATCCTGTAGCTGAGGCAATTACTAATTATGCTCAAAGCCAAAATCTAAATATTCCCCGTCGCCAACATTGGGACTATGAAGTTGGTTTGGGTATTCGTGCAGTTGTCGAATCCCAAGAAGTTTTAGTCGGTAGCGATCGCTTTTTAGTTCAAGAGGGGATCGGTTTAGAATGCTTAGAAACAGAGTCTTTTCCTTTGCGTCATAGTTGCCATCTAGAGCAAAAATCTACTAGTTCAGAATGGTTATCTTTAATCTATGTTGCTTGTGACGGAAACTTACAAGGGGTAATTCAATATGCCGATCCTCTAAGAAGTGAAAGCTCTGCTTTGATTCAATCTCTGCAAGCTTATGGTCAAGAAATTCATTTATTGACAGGAGATAACCAACAAAGAGCTAAAATAGTCGCAGAGGAATTAAATATCCCCCTTTCTCAAGTTCATGCTCAAGCTTTTCCAGAACAAAAAGCAGCGATCGTTCGTGACTTGAAGTTGGCTGGTAAAACAGTGGCATTCGTTGGTGATGGGTTGAATGATTCGGTTGCTCTTGCTTACGCGGATGTTTCAGTATCTTTTGCCAATGGGTCAGATATTGCTAGGGAAATAGCTGATGTGGTGCTAATGAATAACGATCTGACTAGCCTAATTGAAGCCCTTAATATCGCTCAGGAAACTAAAAAGTTAATCGAGCAAAATACATTACTGGTAGTTGCTCCTAATTTAATGGCTTTGGGCTTGGCTTCTACTGTTGGCTTAAACCCACTAATCGCTACGGTAATTCATAATGGTTCAGCGATCGCTGCTGGACTTAACAGTCTTCGTCCTCTGGTACAACATCAGTGGGAGGAACAAAATTACTGGTCTTTCCAGTAAAATAATCTAATTTGAGGAGAAACTAAACAATATGGCACAAATACAACTGCAACAATTAGGAAATTCTTTACTCAACCAAGTTAAAAATGCTTACATCAATCATCCCTTAAAAACTCTAGCGATTGGATTTGGAGTAGCAATTGTTGCTCCGACAGTATTACCTCTTGCCAAACCCCTTGCCAAAGCAGCCATCAAAGGTGGTGTTAGCTTATATGAAAAAACTAAAGGAGCGATCGCCGAAACGGGAGAAGTAATTGGTGATATTGTCGCCGAAGCCAAAGCTGAAGCAGCAGCAGAACAAGCTAAAAAAATAACTGTAGCAGCAGGTTTGACGGCTACATCTAATGCTCAACAAGACGGTCAAGACAACTGATTGCTTCTGTCGATCCTGATTTCGTAAAGTTAATGGTTCAAAAGCCTTTTCTTCAGAGCGATTGTCTATCTAATTCTAGCAATATCCAGTTAAATTTCTGGTTTCGATCGATCTAATTCAGGTTACGATAAAAATTAAATAATCGGTTCTAATGGGGAACAGCCATTAGAAGTAAAGGGGAAAGTTCGGTGCAAATCCGACGCTGTCCCGCAACTGTGATGAGATTGACGAGCGTCGCCGAAAGAAGTCGGAACGCCTCTAAGGAAACCTCAAAGAACTCAAGCCGACTTAGCAAAAGAATGCGCGAGTTAGCCATCAATCTCTTAGTCAGAATGCCCACCGATAAAATTCATTAATATTGTACATCTGCGAGGTACAGATAATGTACTGATAAAGGTTCTGGTTCGTATCCTCACACCAAGCAAAACTCCTTGGTTTACTTCGGATTTTCTCATTGTCGAGGGAACAGAATTACTCAATTTAAAAGCGATAGCTTCTCAGGGCAATCTAGAATTTGAGCAAGTGTTACCTATTCGCGGTAACTATAGTATTGAAGTGGCAGTAACTTCCCAAGTTAAAGGAGCATTTGAGGCTTTTGATCGGTCTTTGACTTTAAATGTTCCCGAAAATGCTGTCAAATACCGCAATCTAGCAATTTTAGCTGTCATATTATGGATTTACTTCAGCAATTTTGTGGGGTATTTTTGTTAAGAATGTTATTTTTGCCGTTGCCCTATCGGGAATACATAGTTGCATTCTTTCGATCGAGAAAGCTTAAGCCAGTAGTCGCTATTAACTCAATTATGAGATAAATATGAAAGAAAAGTGATATGATTATGAAATCAAGGTCACTTATTTTTCTATGGCGGAAACTTTTTTAAGGCGAGGCATTATCTTTTTCTTTAGCATAACGCTAGGGATGTGGATCGCTGGCTGTAATGGGAAAGGAGGAACTTCATCAACAGCAACATCAAATAATACAGATACCACTAATGTTGCTGCCGACTCATCAGCAGACACCGAAGGTAAAAAGAAAGTTCTAACTACCTTTACTGTCTTAGCAGACATTGCCCAAAATGTCGCAGGTGATAAGTTATTGGTAGAATCCATCACTCGCATTGGTGCGGAAATTCACGGCTATGAACCCACACCTAGCGACATCGTTAAAGCCCAAAATGCCGACTTAATTCTTTACAACGGCATGGATTTAGAGCGTTGGTTCGAGCAGTTTTTAGGTAATGTTAAAGATGTTCCGACCGTATTGTTGACAGAGGGGATTGAGCCGATACCGATTTCTGAAGGCCCTTACGCTAAAAAACCCAACCCTCATGCCTGGATGTCTCCTAAGAATGCTTTAGTTTACGTGGAAAATATTCGTCAAGCCTTTGTAGAACTAGATCCTGCCAATGCCGATACTTATAATGCTAATGCATCCGCATACAGCGAAAAGCTCAAAGCCATTGATGAAGAACTAGAGGCAGATTTAACCCAAGTGCCAGAAAATCAAAGGTATTTAGTAAGTTGCGAAGGAGCATTTTCATATCTCGCTCGCGACTATGATATGAAAGAGATTTATATGTGGCCCATTAACGCCGAACAGCAATTCACTCCCAAGCAGATACAGGGTGTAATTGAGGAAGTGAAAGCCAATAATGTACCCACTATTTTTTGCGAAACTACTGTGAGCGACGAAGGGCAGAAACAAGTGGCAAAAACGACAGGGGCAAGGTTTGGGGGCAACCTTTATGTAGATTCCCTTTCGACAGAAGAAGGGCCAGTTCCCACTTTTATAGATTTACTCGAATATGATGCCCGTACTATTGCTAATGGTTTGCTGGCGGGTAGCAAAGCCAGCAACCAGTGAACAGTAATCAGTAATTAGTAATTAAAAGATTATGCCAACAGCAACTCAAACCCTCGATATCAGCGTCAATAACCTCAGCGTTACCTACAACAATGCTAAACTAGCTCTTTATAATGCTAACTGTACTGTAGAACCAGGAACTATCACTGCTTTAGTAGGACCGAACGGCAGTGGTAAATCTACCTTATTTAAATCCATCATGGGATTTTTAAAGCCTACCCAGGGACAAATTAAGGTAGGCGGTCTGACCGTGCAAAAAGCTCAGAAAAAACAGTTAATGGCTTATGTACCGCAGTCGGATGAAGTAGACTGGAATTTTCCCGTAAGCGTATACGATGTGGTAATGATGGGTCGCTACGGCTACATGAACCTGTTGCGTATCCCTAGTTCAAAGGACCGTCGGCTGGTGATGGAAAGTTTGGAACGGGTGGACATGACTGATTTTCGCCACCATCAAATTGGTGAATTGTCTGGAGGTCAGAAGAAACGAGCATTCTTGGCGCGAGCCTTGGCTCAAGAAGGTAAGGTGATTTTACTCGATGAGCCTTTTACAGGAGTAGATGTGAAAACCGAAAGACGAATTATCGCTTTACTAATGCAATTACGGTCAGAAGGACACACTATTTTAGTATCCACTCACGATTTAGCCTCGATTTCTACCTTTTGCGATCGCACTATTCTCCTCAATAAAACAATTTTAGCTTCGGGAACGACGGAAGAAACCTTTACCGAAGAGAATTTATCCATGACTTTTGACGGCTTGCCCATGAATATCTACCAAACCTCTGAGGTGGATTCATGAGGGATCTAATGATGGCTATTCCTGTGATTGACTGGCTGGTCGAACCCTTACAATATCCTTTTTTAGTTCAGGCGATCTGGGTTAGTGCCTTTGTGGGTTTAGTGTGTGCGGTACTTTCTTGCTACATTACCCTCAAGGGTTGGTCGCTGATGGGAGATGCGGTTTCCCATGCAGTCGTGCCTGGAGTAGTCGTAGCCTATGCTTTAAATATTCCCTTTGCGATCGGAGCGTTTCTGTTCGGGTTTGGGGCAACCGTTGCCATTGGCTACATCAAGTCAAAAACTCGTCTCAAAGAAGATGCGGTTATTGGCGTAGTGTTTACAGGCTTTTTTGCTTTCGGTTTGGTGCTGGTTACGAAAATTCCCAGTAACATCGATCTGTTCCATATTCTATTCGGTAACGTACTGGGTATTTCCCCAGAAGACATTATTCAAACGTTAATTGCAGGTATCATCACTCTGGTAGTGATTTTAATACGACGCAAAGACCTGTTGCTATTCTGTTTCGATCCCAACCACGCTAAAGCCATTGGTCTAAACACCCAGCTCATGTTTTATACTCTGCTTTCGGTACTGGCTTTAACCATCGTCACCGCTCTACAAACCGCAGGTATTATTCTGGTCATTGCGATGTTGGTAACGCCTGGCTCAACCGCCTATTTATTGACTGATCGCTTTGACCGTATGCTAGGCATTTCTATTGCTACCAGCGTCTTCTCTTGCGTTATGGGAACTTATTTTAGCTACCATTTTGATGTCTCTACAGGTGGTGCGATTGTGGTACTTTTGACAGTATTGTTTATGGTAGCAATGGTCTTTGCACCTAAGTACGGTATTTTGGCTCAAAATTCCTATCGACATCAAGAGCCAGTTTTAGAGGGAAAGTAAGGTAAAG
>JAAUYH010166696.1_pt1 | contig 26036 bp, 15 predicted proteins | sample 7278061 | NCBI WGS metagenome assembly JAAUYH01 (sample SAMN14350203, study PRJNA611818) | marine sediment metagenome | isolation source: surface marine sediment (0.6m) | place: French Polynesia: Moorea | collected 2018-08
AAAAATAATGGCCCATTCAAAATCGGCGGTTTTTTTTGCACACCCTGTATTATTCTATGCAATTAGACTTGGAATATATTGAATAAGAAGCTACTATTTTATACTTTGTAAGCTGGTAATTCGGAAATCACCAGAATTAGAAAAATCTTAATATCTTTTGTTGCATACACGGAAACTTCGAACATTTAATTGACAATTATCTAGCTGTTGCATTTAAATTCATACTGGATTTTCTCGTATAGCCTGTATTTCGCTATGCGATATTTCACCTGAATTCATTTTCTACGATTATTTTTTCGAAAAAATCTGTGTGTAGGATAAGATGAATCATGTGATAAAATTTTATAGACTTTCTTTAAGCGAAGCCAAATAAATTCAATTGGTTGTTGTATGGATCGATGTTTGAGAATACAATTCCCGAGGTGTTTCGAGTCAAAGTTTCATGGATCATGCGTTGCTTTAGCAAGCAGATGATACTTTGCTCCACTGCAGTACAAATAAATTCGACGAAAGCTATGAGCATTCCATCCCAGACATCAATTCTAGGGATGCACTATCGATTCATGTGTATTGAAAACTAGCTTTCCGATATGTGCAGAATCTGAAGCACTCGAACAAAAGTTATATTATGTTCCTTCTGCCTTTCTCGGATTTCTGTTTGACTTATTCTGATTTTTGCGTTCGGCATCACAAGAGTTCGCAGTTATGCTCTATTCAATGTCTCTAATACGATGAATCGTATTGCACCAGTTGTCAGGTTACCCAGAAACATCAGTAACTGTAGACCGAATTCGTCTAAATGCATTAATGTTTTCTCTAAGCGACTACCTGCCATTTATGGTACTCCTCGTTGGAAAGAATGTATTAATTCTCTTCATACTTTGTTCTTCAAATATCGAACGGATAAAGATCGACAATCTTAACTGAACTGTACGATGTCATTCATTTTTTCGACGCGGGATTCGTCCAGGAACACACTTATGTCAGTTCGACTTAGCTTTTCACCCCTACAGGTAGAATTTCGACATCCTTATATAAAATTCTGTTGCTAAAAGTAGAGGATACGACTCCAATAATGATGCCCACATTGAGTAAATGCTCTAAATTGATTAGTGGGTTAAATAAGGGGAGTTCGAGACTTACCGTTGAAACACATTGGCCTTCAGTTTCTTACACCTGACGCGTTTTGATGTAGATTTGAGGTAAGGATATTCTCCGACATCCTTCTCATCACCAGATAGCGCCCGAATATAAGAATAGAATCTAATGCACAAGAATTTTTTTCTCTGACTTGCAATTCGATTTATGCTACAATAAAAGAAGACATTTTCATAAAGCTTCATTGACGGTCCTAGAACACTTCGGAAGTGCATGCTCTTCATTTTGATTTGTGAAGTCACTTCATCTCAAAGCACCTCGTCACCGTAGAACTTGGGCGGAGTTTCTCGTGTAAGATTATATTCTATGCTATAGGGGCTTTGGCCCAGACTCACTCCACGATATGGCAATCTTGTCCCTACGTCCAGGGGAAGAAGATGTTCTTGTGCAAAAACATCGACCTCAGTCGAAGTCATCCTTCGCCGTAACGTCTCAGCATCATTTTTATACCATCGTGATGATCGATGTACCAAACGGCAGAGATTGATTGACGCACAAAACTGAAGGGTAGTATCATCAGTTCCGCAAAGAAGGAATTTAGTCTGGCGTTTGAATCAGATGTACAATGCTACACCAAGCTCGCTCTTCACTACAAATTCCTTTATATACTCTCCAGATTATGTTAAGTATATCTGCACACCCCTGTTCCAGGCGATCGATGATAATGAGATCGAACTGATGCTGTGCAGATTCTGTACCAATAGATTGAAGAATGGCAAAAAATACAAGAAAACTAATTTGTCCCCCTCTTCCAATCTTTCGACCTCCTCCAGGAGCTGATCCGCCATTACTCGATTCAATGTAGCGGATTTCTGCGTTTCATCCATGCTTTACATATGAGACATAATTATGGCGTCTGTTTCAACAAGGTTCAAGAAATTTTTCAACAAACTATCAGACAATTAATTTCTGATTTACAGCCATAAGATGTTTGATGCGCATTTAATTTGTACACCTACTATTCAGACGTACAAAAAACTGTTTCAATCATCGTAATTAGATCTACTTATCTACTGCCTGAAACATATTTGACACTGCTTTTGTACAGCTCTTGATTAATTAATTCTGAAAAATCTTTCAGTGCAAAACTATATCGAGAAGATTTTACTCTCGGCTTTAATATCAATCGAAATTCATTACTGGCACATCTTTTACTTCTTATAATTAAACTCGAAGGCCTGTTTGATGTTCCGAATGTTCTCTATTCGATCCCGTCATCTTTTCTGCTCCATGATAAAAAGAGCATCTAACTACAAACATTTTCGGATTACGAAGAGCATACAATGAACGATCCGTCATTGGCTCAGCCACGACACGACGGGTTGCAACATTTCTGATGTCCGAGCGAAAAGGTCAGAAAGCATTTTCCGTATTAAATTCTCTCCAAACTCCCCTTAGATATGCAATAGTTCGCTGGATTGAAGAAAGTCCCCTCCCACCTATCAAACTCTACTAGCAGAAATCACAATTCGTTATCACGCAAGTATTGTATGGAATATACGGATAGTTTGAAATCAACAGGGAGTACTAGAGCATCAAAATTCGCGCACTAAATTTAACAACATTATCCACCACTATCGATGAATATCCCAATTTTCAAAAAGTCTGTGAACGAAATTTTCAAATTAAAATCAATAATGTTTTTGAAAACTTATCTGAAATGCAAATAATGTCCAAAATCATTATTAACCAAAAGATAATGGTCTTTTATCACACAATCCCAGAGAAGTTTTAATTCAAGCCTTAACTAATTTGGTTTTAACCCATCCATAGAACTTTTTCAGCCTGGTCCATAACAGGTTATGATGTCAACTGATTCGCTTTTATCAGAGAAATCATCACGAACAATCCTACCATACTCTTTCGATAATGATTCTCCCAATTTGGAGCATACATTTATACACTCAAGAAAGTAGGAGATCTCAAAATATAAATCAGAAAATGCCAAGAAAAAGTTGTTGAAAAAACAAGGCTAAACAATTTCAGATAAAATTATTAATAAATATTTGCCAAATCATAGAAACTTTCCAATAACCATTGCACCACATCATTACAGTAGCAGATGCTTTCAGCAGTCCACCTGCTGATTTCCGCGGTCTGGGTGCCGTCGTCGATCTGCACAAATGTCAGGTCAGTCCGCGTGGCTACGGCATCGCGTACCCCAGGAGAAGATATGGCGAATTGCCGACGCGCGAGGTCAGGTACTAGGGCGCCTTGCCACACAAATCAGCGATATTCTCATGGGCAAACATAAGCCTTATCGACTAGACAACATGAACTGTGGTGACCCAGTTGTGGTGATCAATGCGCGACATTTCGAGCTTTCTGGTCGCAAACGGTTTAACAAAGAATACATCAGACATTCAGGCTATCCAGGTGGATTGAAGCGCACGCCGATTCACGAGGTTATGGATCGGCGGCCAGGAGACGCTCTTCGACTTGCTGTGCGTGGCATGTTACCGAGCAACAAATTGCGCGCGGTGCGGTTGGACAATCTGCATATCTTTCCTGATGAAGAGCATACGTTTGAAGCGCATAAGCCTGTGCCACTACCGCCAGCGTCCGCGAGTAAGGCTGTTCGAAAAGGTGGACCTCCATCTGTTGAAGAACTTGCGCGATGGTGGCTCACTAATCTTGCAGAGTGTCCTGAAGAGATCCTCAGCGAGGTAATGAAAGAGGTTCGTGAGGAAACTCCGAAATCAAGTATGGGACTTGTTGAGGCCCTGAGGATAGACAACGAAGATGCCACTAACAAAGAACATGAGGCGTTGGCGGCTTACCTTCAACTGGCCAGTGAACAAGATATGACTAATCCGGTGATAGTTCCAGACGTAGCATGATACATCTCTATCCATTGAACATCTGCGAGGAGAAGTGTTGGCCTCTATTGTTATTCTCTGTCAGGACTTACTAGGTGGTCTGTTGGTTCAACTCAGAAGCACCTTTATTACCGTGTCTCAGCATCACTGTCGAAGTGATAAGAAGTGTTTCGATAGTCGATCTGTGTAAGTTGCGAACACTTGCGTTCCTCAAAGACTCGGAACCACATGTTAAGCCTACAGAATTCTGGTGTCGGACGTGCGGTTTGGAACAGGATTGAGTTGATTGTTGTGAATAAGTCTTTACATGACAACATCCTAAATTGCTCTAAATCTGTTTGATGGCTCTAAATGCTCTCATTTTTCTCCTAGTCGCCAGGGTACAACCGATATGTCGAATACGATAAGCGGTCGATTTTACGACATCCGACTATAACATGGCAGGTGCAACAGGGAGCAGTGGTCTTAATGCCATGTAGAAGATAATCGTTGCTAGTGCTGAGAAAGGCAATGTGACCCCCCAACTTCCTGCAATGTTTCGTAGTACCCCCTTATTAATCGTGTCCTTTCTTCCGTTGCACAGTCCTATCGCCACAATACATCCGATCAAGGTGTGTGTCGTAGAAACAGGTAACCCGAGCTCGCTGGCTACAAGTACTGTCAACGCTGTCGACAGCTCAACAGAGAATCCCATCGTAGGTTTCAGCTTTGTGATTTTCTTGCCAACAGTTTCCATTACAGGTCGTCCAAACAAACCTAAGCCAGTAGAAATTCCGGCCCCGCCAAGCACGAGAATCCAGATCGGAATAGCCACAACGGATCCAACGCTAGCATTACGCCACATTGTATACATGGCAGCAAATGGGCCGATGGCATTCGAAACATCATTACTACCATGTGAAAATGCAAGTAAACAGGCAGTAACGGCTTGCAAAATTTTGAAAATACGTTCCACGTCCTCTTGTTGTTCTGTTCTCGGAATGAGCGAGGGATCGACAGTGCCCATTCTACCGCCACCGCCTCCGGCAGTTGCCAGAGTGCCATCAGCACTAACGCCGAATTTGCGCAGCGTATATTGTTTGCTGTGAATAGTGCTTGCAAGAGCTCCGGCCAATCCAGTACACGCGAGCGATATAGCGATTGCAATGGCCATCACTCTGTCATAGGCGAGAGAAAATCGAGCGCCTTTGCCAAGAATGAAGAGAGTGAGTACGAAAGATGCACCGCCGGCTAGAACGGGAAGAAATCGACGAGTAGCTTGTGCAGGTCGATCGGCTTCGACAATAAAAGTGTTGATGGCTTTGAAGAGGATGGTAGAGATAAGACCACCAATAACGGGAGAGAGGAACCAAGATGCGATGATATTCTTCACGGCATTGTAGTGAATTCCCCAACCGGATACCACGCCAAGTCCAATAAGTGCACCTACAACAGAATGAGTTGAAGAAACTGGTAATCCATATTTCGTTGCGACTGCCATCCACACCGTGCATCCCACTAGCACGGCGCACATGCCCAACATGTAAGACACGGGAGCGGCTAGAGTCGCGGCGCTGATGGTAACGACACCAGAAGAGATGGTCTTAGTGACGGTGCTCCCGAATAAAACTGCACCCGCAAACTCCATCACAGCACCGATACACAAAGCGGTGCGTATCTTAATAGCACCCGTACCCACAGAAGTGCCAAGAGAATTCGCGACATCATTGGCGCCTAGCGCGGCGCTGAGCAAAAATGCGACGGCGCCACCGATTGCGATAAGCACAGTTGGAGTGAGTAAGGCAGATGTAGTTGGGGTCCGACAAGGAAGGGTCGGAAGATCGAAGTGAGTAGGCGGGCGTGAAGAGATGGTGGCGGTAGCGGCTGCAATCCTTCTTGGGTTTACCCTGCATCCAAGAAAAGAGTTGGCAGTGTTGGATGAGGATGGGCGACCACATTTTGTTCGAGAAATTGTGGAGATAGCGACGTGATATGGCGACGCCGCAAACGCCATGTTGAAGGTGAACGGAGCACAAAGAGCGTGAGCACACGATTCGAGAAGCAGTTATAAAGGAGAGCTTAAGACTGAACTACAGTCAAGACAAGAAGTCTGGACGTTGGTCGGGTGAAGGTGGGACCATTGGATAGGCGAGGTACAGCGAAATGTTCTGTGTGGTGGAGGGACGATCGATGGATTACAAAGATCAGGTCAACCAATCAGGTTTGTAGCGTAAATTTGCGCCCACTCGTTGTGCCAACCGAACCGCCGAACCAGCGCTCCACTACTCTTTTGTTTCCATTCTGCTTGCGAAATGTGTTCCGCTCTTCCTTCTATCCACTATCGCATCTGCAATTCGCAAGCCACGTGCATATTACTCCACCCTTACTAGTTACAGTGCGTGCGAACGCAAAGCAAATGTCACTAAAAGCCTGCATTGAGCTTATAGTTTACCGAGTAGAAAAGACGTGATGGTTTATCAGGCTTGTTACAGTGCAATAACCAAGCCGTCAATCAAACACTGCTGATTGCTTCGTCTACTCACCGGAATGTCATTCTTGTCCGTATGCAGGCGGCAGTATTCGTTCACTATTTTTCCGCCATCATGCTCTTGTACTGTTGTACCATCCTAACGTATCACAAAACGAGTATGAGCTTCCAAAAAGAGCACACTCGAACCCTAGCCAGGTTGCCTCGCGATTACATCTGGGTTACCTCGCAGATTGATTTTTTAAGTCCGTGGACTATTATTTTTGCGCGTCAAACAATGCTTCCACAAACGCCTTTACAGTCGCACCGCATTATTCGCAGTACTCGGTGCTTTCAGTTATTCTTCCCACACAATTCAGTCAACCAATTACATTTCATTGGCACTTACACTTGGTTCAGTTACCCCAACCCCGCCTTGCTGTCGCTTCTTAGATGACGGCGAGAACCCAACCCTTTTGTCGGCCCTTTCGACCCCTAGTCTGAAGTCGCCATCCCTTCTTTCTCGTCATTCACTGCGCGTTTGCAATTATCATCACACTGTTCTTCCCGCTTTTCTCTCAAACCGCATTTTGTAACGTCGCAATCTCAACCTGATTTTCTCGTGCCAACCGCGACCTTGCGCCCTTCCAATGTTTTGTTAGTTTAAGGGCGAAACGCGGTCTATTTTTTTGCGTTCCGTGGGCATCACCTCAATTCATAATGAGGAGATTACTGCGACGCTCTCCAGAACGTGAGTTTGACGTCGAGGTCACTATACACAAATTGAATTCTATTCCTGTAACTCATCGAATGCTGTTTATTCATTGGCGATTAAGCAGTCGTACTGCGGGCAGTCCTTGGAATGGGTTCACTGATGCGCGACCGGTTGAACCGAGCAATACAGTGACATGGAACGCGCTAGTTCAATTCAATGCGCGCATCGCATCCGACCCCGCAGATACATCTGGACGAATACTTGCAAACACACCGTTACAACTTCAATTACGAAGCGAAAGAAGGAGTCGTCTTCGTATTGGCGTACCGAGTTATAATCCCGAAGGTATCGTCAAAGTCGATCTCGCGGAAGTGGCCACCGCGGCGGGTTCGACTATCAATCGAAACTTTCTCGTTCTAGAGTCGAAACTTAACGCAACCTTACATTTATCCATCAAACTTCGGCAAACATCAGGTGATCCTACGTTTGGAATGAGAGAAATGCCAACGAAATCTGCTGGTGGGTCACCTGCACACAGCCAAGGTGCATTAATGACATCGAAATCTCTGATGAGCACCACTCATCCCAACAGTGCATCTGTATCTGCACCACAATTAGCCATGGTGCGTGGCAATTCTGGGTTGCGTTCTTTTGGTAGCGTGAATTCAAGTATCGCGGTGAATGGTACTGGTGGATTAACGAAAAGCTCTAGCTTTCAACGCCAACCAAATCTCACAGGGTATGCGACGTCAAGTACAAGGAGTGATTTACCGCCAGACTTGCTTGGTGTGGAAGAAAGCCCGGGTATTGTGAACGACGATGAGGAGTGGTATTTCGTTCCCGACCCTTACGTTGTGCAATGGCCAGTGTACGAACAATTATTTTATGAAAATATTCGCGAGAAATGGCCGGATTGGGTCGTCACTTCTCGTGGGGACCCGGAAAGAGAAGTTGAAGCATTAGTGGCTTCGGTGTGCGCAGAGGACGGTGTTCGCCTCCCCAGAAGAATTGACCCGGAGCCGAGTACGACAGGAAGTGATTCTTCTGCGTTCAAAAGAGAAATTACTGGGAGAAGCTTTTTTGAATCGAGGTAAACAACGATGTAAACGCGACACTCGCTTATTTTCTTGCCATTATCCTGCGTGTCAACAGCAAGCACTGAATAGATCACATTCAAATCGAAAGAGCACTGTGTTGTTCTACTGGGTGGTTTGGTGCGTTTTGTGTATTTCTACGAATTGATTTGAATATTGAATTTCCATCGAAGCAGCACATGTAGGGGGTCGTAAACAAAACTTGAGAGGCGGTGAAATACAGACAACCAAACAAATGAATCGTATTCATGCAAGTGCCAATGTTGAAATATTCTCTACTTCGGAACGTGTGGGTCGAACATTTCAATTCTTTGGAATGAAATGATTAGGCAAAGAAAGAGAACGGTGAATAAGCAGAGTTTGTTACCAGCTTTTACGAGAAGAATAGAAACGCTATCCACAAACGGTCCCCGACCTTCCGTGGGCTGCTGCAGAATGCTGTTAGAAGTGCGCGTTCTGACAGTGAGTCATTCTCTAATTCGCCGTCAGTTCATGCATCGCTCGATCCCTTTCCCCATCAGTGCTAACAACTACCAACAACAATGAAAATTCTATTTTCCATAGTGCATCGAAAACAGAAATATAAAAGACTGGTTTCTGTCCTGTGGAGATGTCATTGTTTTCTGGGATCCGCTCTCAACATTCAATGCACGAAATGCACATCGCCTTCGCTCCATCATCTCCCTTAACTCAGCAAGTTAACATTTGTTGTTTCCCACAAAACAATGTGAAACGAACATGCTCTTCCGTGCTTCAGGTTGGCATGGCACTGAATCACACGCTAACGCGTCGTGCCTTTCTGGCGTTGACTTCAACAGTTTCTGCGGCAATTTGCACGCCTATGCTCGCGAATGCCAACATGTCCTCGGTGAGTGTTGGTGGTGATGATGAAAAGGTGGAAACCACACCTTCAGGATTGCGATATTATGATTTTCGGGTAGGCACAACAGGGGACCCAATCGAAGAGGGCGATATTGTGCGTTTTCATCTTACTACTGGTACTACTGGTGCTCGAAATGGATGGAAACTTGCGAGTACTTACGACGGGGAGGCGTTAGTAGTTAAGGTGGGTGACGGAAGTATAGTTCCCGGACTTGACGAAGCATTACGAAATATGCGCCCTGGAGGCCGTCGCCGAGCTTTAGTACCGCCTCAGTTAGGATATGAAGGATCGACCAGAAAAGGTCCAATTCCGACTGATTTTGCATCTTTTCAACGCTTCAAGAACATCTATCTTAACCCACGACGTGCTTTCGTACCTGACGGTAAGGTTTGAGCATCTCTACTTTCATTCCAGGCTCTGACTAACGCGTACATTTTGATCCGATATCGTTAGTTGTTTTTGATATTGATGTTCTGAAAGTGACAAAGCCTCGATGAGCTGATGAATTAGCGTATGCTTAATTGGCTGCAGAGGCACAGGTATGCCGATTTAGGGATTTGAGTGTCGCGCGTGAAATCTAAGGACTATCGTGTCTCGTAGTTGGCAAGAGAAAAAGTAATACTGTACTAATGGTAGGTGGTAGCCAGAATTCTATTCTAAAAAATTCACAAGTGGGCCATAATGTTGTAATTTACAGTTTTATTATGTTACATCTTTTAAAACAAGCTTGTTGTAGCCAAAATCGAAGTCTTCCTTAGGAAAGGGTCTCATTCCTTTTTTGGTACATAACTTACTGGCTTATACCTCGCTCTAATGACCTAAGTGGTCATTTGTTTTGGAATGTTTCGACTCTTAGAACAATCAATGTTGATGTCTACTTCATTTGCCACTTCGGAAAGAGTTTTTCTCATTTTTCTGTAAAAAATCCTACAACTAAACTAGTGCAAAAACTGAATTTCTCGTAGAAAGCTAAATAAGTTAAAATTAAAGAACTAAACCAAACAGGATTTAGTATAAAACAAATGGGATAGATGCATTTATAGTTCAAAATAATGCAAACATAAAGTTTACAAATTCATACCAGACCATGTGAAATAGGAGTGAATATAATACTCGGTTGAATTTAGCCTCACTATTATAAAGGCAAAAAGTTCTGTTTTCGACGTAAAAGTATGAAAGAGATTTCGGCATAAATATGTGAGAATTAAACATTATAGATTTTATGTTGTTTGGGCTGAAGTCTGAGTGAAGTTATTGAAATGTCTGCTGATAAGCTTGAATAACGATTCAAAATGCTGAAAAAGAGTTGCTTTGATGAAATTTATTCTATTTGGCTCAATAATTTGTTGTGGCTGTTGTGGCTAGTACACTGGGCGAAATAGAAGAAATCCCATCATGTAACATTGACATAAACGAAATTACGAAAGAGCATTTAAGTGAATGATACCGAAATCTCATCGCCAACTCAGTTCTGTACTGAACACTGAAACTAGGAAACCCTTGTCTGTTACAGATATTGCGTTATGATACTGACCCCTATAAAAGTCCTTACATTTCACTCGAAAAATATTAGTACCAGCACCCGGAAGTGTAGCCAAGTTCGGATTTCGCTGCCGGGATTATGTCATTTATGAAGTATATAGAGATGATTCTACAGCTCGCTAGTCCATCTACAAAGAGAACCTGAGAAAAACCGACAACGACCATGGCGCGCGGATTCCCTGTCAATGAAAACCAAAAAACAGTGATAACGGCTCTTTCTGGTGAGGGCCAGACTATCACTACCACTGCGAATACAGTCGACCTGTGTCGAAGGGTCGTGCGTGAAGTTATAATGAAAGCAGCGAAGAGAGGAGGCGGGAGGAGGCGAAGCCCGAAGCGAAAACTGTTGCGCCGAGCGGAAAACTTGCTCCTACACAATTTCAGGACGGGAGCTTTGACAGCCGAACAGCTGCGAGACCGCTTCGCACCAATGTTGACGGTGCGAAGGGTCCAGCAGCTGTTGGATTCTGACTTCATCTTACGTTGTGGCGGTCATCGGCTGCTCCAGCTTTCACCACTACCATCAAGATGGCATGCCGACAATGGACGAGCAAAATGGTGGTGAAAGGCAGCCAGTTTTGGCGCCATGTCGCCTTTAGTGACGAGAGTAGCTTTACGCTAGACGGCCCGGACGGCTTGTTAGCACACTGGAGCGAAAGCCGCCGTCCGGGTCGCTGGCACTACACACGACGAAACGGTGGGGGCAGCATGATGGTCTGGGGGTGTTTTTCCTTCAACGAGATGCCTGAGCTGGCCTTTATTGAGGAAAATATCAACTCGTCACGCTATTGCGCCGTCTTGAAAAAGACGAATTTTCCCTTCCTAGAGCGCCTTCACTCGTGCGGGGCAATTTTGCAGCAAGGTAATGCTCCCGCCCACACTTCCGCGTACACGATGGAATTTTTTGGCGCTATAGATGTTGAGGTATTGCCTTGGCCTGCTCGTTCTCCTGATGTTAACCCGATAGAGAGCGTCTGGGGACTACTAGCGCAGCGTGTGTATCACAACGGCAAGCAGTACGATACTATCGAGGATTTGAAAGAATCACTAAGCCTGGCTTGGGATGCGATTGATGTGTGCGTGTTTCATAGTCTAATCTCGTCTATTTCGCATCGCCTAATATCTATTATATAACTTCGTGGTAGGTAGACGGTGTACTAGTACTGAATTCTGACTTTCTTTCGTGTGGCAGCACATAATTGTTTCGAGTGAAATACAGGTCTTCATAAATTTATTTATTTCTTCAATTTGTTGTAATTTAAGTTCTATCCAGGTATCTACATGGAATAGTGTTGGCTTATGAATTTAAGTAAAGTACATGAGATCATTGTGGTTCTGCAAGTGTAAATAGCCTAGAAATACCAGTTTCTGGAAAAGGGTTTTCTCCTATTTTGCCCAGTGTATAGGTAGAGTAGATTTACCAATAACTCATTAATTCCAAAGGGTAAGGTTAGTTAACCACAGTTATATCCGTTAGTAACCCCTGCTCACCACCAATAATCGGTAGCAAACAGAAACTAATAATTTCTAATGTAAGCTGTACTTTATATGAAGCAACCAAATAAATTGAATATAATGTTATACCTTCTGAAAGAATAGACAAAATCCGGGTAGTTCGTTAATGTGCTGCTCACAGCAAGAGACGAGTGTTCAATTAAATAAAATCTGTATATTTCCAATAAAAATACGAGGAGTTGGAGAATCTAGTTTTATTATTGCAACGAAGTTTCCAACCAAAGATATTGATCACGCGCACACTAAATGAAGTACGTAAAGCGACTTATCGAACTCGTAACTACAGTTAAATGGCGAAATCATGCACAATCTATTCAGAAAATCAATTTTGAGTCCACATAAGGTACTGGACTCCTTCTCCTACACAAAAAATCGAAAACATCTTCTAATTTGCGGGTAATGTTACGAAATACAGGCAAGCACCGCTTTTCTGCAGATTGAGGTGCACCTGAATCCCCAGATGATGATGGCATCCATCTCAGAGTTGGTGAAAAGCGGGAATTCGATGGGTTCTGAGTTGTCTAGAAACTTTTCTACAAGATCTTCTATGTTTTCAGCGTCCAATTGTTTCTCCATATCTTGAATTTACTTTGGAATCTGTTCGCAGCCAGAACTAGTGAGACTATCTTCAGGATAAATTTCTTCCAATTCATTCAATATTTGCACATCTTGTTCCCCAGCACTATTCAGTTTTGAGATTATTCCACTTATTGCGTTCTTCATCGTCCCCATGCTGCCTTCCTCTTCATTTTCCCTTCTACGTTTGACGTTGGAACAGTTGGGTTTTGAACTGCACACATTGCAATACACGATTTGTCACTAATCTAGGTCTTCTATTGGACATAGTTAACAGTGTGGTACTCCAAGCTCGTTTCAAATCTGTAGCTCAAATCGGAATGGAATATATATGCATATAAATTTTCGCATATTTGATGATCTAGAATAGTCCAGAGAATAGCGCCATGAGTTGAAAATTTTCTAGATTTATTTCAAATAACGCAGAGAGAATAGGATCTGGAAGAATCCAGCATCAAAATTCTTCTTCCAGACTTGCTCTTAAATCAGTCTTCACATTATTAGGAGACAATAAGATAGGATTCAAGCCTATTGTACTCAGATTGAAGTGATATCTTATCCCTATCAAGGCCGTTCAACCTCATTCTTGCGTCTAATACTTGAACCAATTTACCAATATCGATATCAGTATACAACTTCAAACGCCATTTCTATCTTATCTGCAACTCGTCAAGATATTCTGGCATGCAGGCGTACCTTGAACATTCATGAAACTTCTTAAACTTAAGCGAAGACCACATTATTCCGCAAGATTGCATCATTTCTGAAAATCCAATTCCTCCTTTTTCTATAATTCCAATCTCGATAGTAAGTCGGAGTAAAATATTACTAAAAAGTGCCATTTTTGTCCTAAAGGATGCATTACCAATAGTATACAGCACGGATATTGCAGCTGAGTTGGACAATACTGTATCTGATGTAGCCGAACTCGATTTTTAGTATTCTAAACTCGAATGCGCACGATCAAAACTTAACATTAGCCTGTAATGTGAATACCGTCTTGTCTCACCTTGAAACACAAGTTTAATCACCTTTCCGATTTTCTTTATCATAGAACGCTGAAGACGCGCTCGTAGCTTTGGAAATGTGTCAAAGATGGAAACAGTAGAGCGCGCTTGGATGGTGATGGATCTCGAACTCGTATGATTCAATGTATTACCAGTCATTGAGTTTAGCTGATGACAGTAACAGGCTACAAATACAATATTCGGCCACTTCGATGAAGGTTCTTCTTTGCCCTGAAATTACAAGAAGCAGAATCAGTCAGTACTCCAACAATACGGTTGTTTTGTTTCCTCTCCAAATCCTTCTGCAGTAGCGTGACTTCTAATTCGACTTTTTCTTTGATAGAAAGTTCATTCTCTCCTGACGATGATATGTTTTCAAACATAGACAGATCTGACCGACGATGCTAGAGTCGTTTGTTCTGATACTTAGCAATAATCCTAGCCACTTCTCACTTGTCGGGACCACGATCCATCGAGAGATAATGAAATATAATTTATGCCTGTATAAAGTTCGGTTCATTGAGTCTCTTTCGTGTTGCGATAATCGATTTAGCACAACAGTTTGGAGAGTAATGCGTTTTGATTATTTAGCCGTCGGACTACAGTTCTTGAGAAGTTTGGTGAGCTCTTTGTCCTTTAATGCTTTGAAAGAAACGTTTTCGCAAAACTTAAATTGCACAGCTTGAGTATACAACTCTTCCAGTTGTTTTTCGGTCATTATTGGAACGAAATAATGCATACGAGACTCATTCTTGGAATCAATGAACTTTCTCGCAGAATCTTTAGTTAACATTGCAGTTCCACTCATCTTGTACAATTTTTTTCGCAATATGCGGAATGAAAACTCAAGACATTACATGGCGCTTCTTCGTATCCCTCCTTGAACGCAGTTTAGTCGGGAATTGCTTACATTTTGCCAATCTATAAGCAGCTGTTCTTCCTGAATTGTCCTTTCACGGACCCAAACCTTCGAAAAATGACTATTCATTGCATCTTTGTGATACTCGAACAATTCCAGAGCCAGAATTATTCGGAGATTCTGCTACAGATCTAGCATGTGAAAATCCAGTTGCTTCCATATGCTCACCTGTCATGGACCTGGTTCTGGAGACGAGTGAAAATGCACTGATCGTCTTCTTGGAACGTAGTGTGGTTTTCCGTGACGAGGCCAAGAGATGAAACTTTCTACTTTTTAATACATAGTTATACTACTCGGTCACACCATATTAGTGTTCCATAGATCCACAAACTGTCTTTTAGGCAACGTGGATTGGCCAGCGGATATTCTAGGATGACAAAACGATAATGCCAAGCCAAGACAAATCAATTTCTTTCTCCCAGTCACGGGAAGCCAACAACAAATCAGGCACTGAGTTTCCTCAATACTTACATGGTGATCAAAATCAGTAAAACACAACGGCGCTTAGCGTCGCATGCTATACCAAGCACATCGAACTCAGAGGAAGCGGTGAGCCCCTCATAGTGGAACTCCAGACCAATGTATTTTTGTAATGGTCCGTGCCGTCTTTTTATCAGGTCGAAAGACCATTGTGAGAAGTCTCCTTCTACAGGTAATTCGGACACGGTGATGTTGACCGGAATAAACCAGTACTGCCAAAATTTCGCTCGCTACCGCAAAATATGCGTCTTGAGGCCAGATTTTTGTCCTTATCCGTTGCGCAGACTAAGGATCAGTGGCTACTGCGTAACAGCCATCAATGTCCAAACAAAAACCCGCCAGACGACGCGCCGAAGGCACACCATACTAACCATTCTGCTGAATAAAATATCTATATCTGTGATGCAGAACTAGGAGCCCATCATATTTGCTTAATCTTGATCCATAATCTCGGAGTCATTTCTTGCGCTTTAAGACCGGGATTATACAAACCGAATTTTATTGTCTATTTTTGATTTCTTAACTTCAGTTCATTTTTGTTGGCTCATCACGCCGATACATATTGCTGACCAATGGTGTATAACAATCAATCTGCGATTAGCGAACAACGCTCAACGCCGACCGCAATTCTGTAAATTTTTGTCTAAGTGCCAATTTGCTTGCCGAAAACCAACAAAGGTAGACAGTTCTTAATAGCTGAATTTGTAATCTATCTTTTTAGAACTACGAACGCGCTACTTAAATGAATGCTGCAAGCGGCTCAATCCTTGCTATTGCATATCTGGTGTCGATCTATTTGTGCTTGATAAAATTTGAGATATTCAGGTTTCATGTCTCATGGAAAGAAAGCGCGTAAGAGGGTGAAGCGTTTCAGAAGTGAACATATTCTATGGATTCTCTCATGTAAGTTTAATACTCATTTAATGCTTCACCGCCCAAAACAAACGCTGATAGTCTGATCATGAAGCTCGGAAGGATAATGACCATGTTGCGTAAGTTGTTTGCGTGTATGTTGTACAACCAGGTGGCGTGTCTCGATCTCTTGTACCAAAAATTATTCATAAATTTCCTCATAAAATGCGGTAATTTGTTTGATGGTTATACTTACCTACAGAGATTCACTGTATTTGTGTCCATCATCACTTACTCGGCTGAAGAAACGGTTTTATATTCTTTCACCGCCTCTTTTATCCCATGAGTAGCAACGATTATCAGGCTTTCAGCTCAAATACAGAATATTCTAATTCTGAATTGTTGTACTTTTTGTTTACAGTCATCTTCGCTCGGTTTTGATTTGTTGAAATTGTGAAATATAGCTCTCTTCAGATCGGATCCATCTCTGCGTCCATCTTTCTTCATTTCGTAAACTGGGGTAGGATGCAAAAGTCCAGGGTCGCCTAGTTTTAAGACACCGGTTACAAATTCATCAAATCGGTTGTTATTAGAAGATAATTGGTCTTGCTGACATATTCAGCTCGGATCATCTTCCGACGATTAGTGAAGAATCCTCGATGGACTTTTCTCCCATTATCAGCCATTGCCACTTTTCTGGTCACGTTCATGAGTCTCTTTGAAAGTTTTTCTGCTCGACTGAACATAGCCGAATTCGACTACCACAACAATAAACATTGTATTCTATAACCCATTCGTTCAGTGTCTTCCATCTTGACCCACGGATCCACGAATTGGATACTTTTCACCATTCTTCATGATAATGAAAAGTATACAATTAAATTGAAGGTTAATGAAGAGCGGTGTCCAGTTCCGAAGACGCAGGTGGGTATTTCAACAAGGATGTGATTCTGACAAAACCCCGAATTTGAACACGAAAGGTGTAGAGAATCAGAAATTGACAACCGAAAACTTTTGAATCATCCCTACCGAACTCATCGACAGCACTCAAGCTAGCAATAGGTAGTTTTCGATAACTAAGAACAAGTAGTCAAGGTTACGGCTTAAATTCATGCTCCCGCTGAAACTTGGATGAGTTCCATGGGACACGTTCTCAGCAATAATACGAAAATAGTTCTAACCTTCCATTGCTAATGTCATATTCTAAATGTTGTTGTCCAAGGTTTTCGTTGCCTAAAACGAATGATTGAAGATGAAAATTTTTCAGGTTGAAAGCATCTACAAACTGCTAGGTTCGAGTTAAAACTAGAATTTGATACAATATTTGGCACGTTTTACGAGGCAAAAGGAAGATTTCTCGTGTTAGACCAGCACCTCGAAGATATTAAGGAAATTTAGGTTGTGAAGGAGTTCAAACAGCGTGCACCGTTCCAAAGTCGAATATCTAGGCACAAAAGAAATAGGGTATGCCCTTGTAATTGACTGCTTTGAACGTTTTGAAACTGCATGACGGCGGAGGTTACACAATGTTCTCCCTATGATTTATCGAATGCTGCAATAAATCGATTCCATTTTTCAAGAGAAAACAAATCTGGTTGTTAAAAGTAAGCTGTTATCGCATCCTTTCATATAGTCTCGAGAACTTTGGGGTCTTTTGCGCAGCAATTTGCGTCAACATTCGTTAGACTATCCTATGTTACTAGTGGTTGCTATCTTAATCCTCAATTTCGTGGAAATGTATTAATTTTCCCCAGTTCTCTGCGGTCGGAGTTTCGGTCAAAGGCGAAATTTTCCGCACAGAAACTGTCAGGGAAGTAAGAGGGAACACGTAGAACGTTATTGCAACATAGAAATCTATCGATGTCTATCAGGCTGTCCCAGAGTCGTTCAATTAGAAAGAGTAGGTCAAGCAAGCTATCTGAGGAGAACCAAGAGGAGGCGGCTCAGGGTAGTACGTCGGTGGCCGAGGTAGTATTTATATTGCTAGATAGGTATGATAGGAATATTACAGAAGTAACGGCTACTCGACAGTGTGCAGCCATGCTGACAGAAGAACCTTGCTGTGCAACACTTGAGATGCTTAACTGTATGCAGTAGAACGCACATATCTTCGTTCTTGTTGAACAAGCAATATGCTGAAATATTCGAAATTGTGGACCATTTACAGCTCGAGTACTTTGTACAATTAGACTAAAGTAGGATTAGTATATTAATTGAAATATTATTGTTGAATTTTGACTGATTCTTGTCGACAGTTCTCAATCTCATATAATATAAACTATTCAATACTAGTTTCGTATGGTCATAAACGGGTTTCAGATCAAAAAATCAATTTAATTATGTGTGATATTGATTACATATCAGTTCATCTGAGAATTTATTGTTCAAATCATGTGCTATCTTGGTTTTTTGATCTTCTCGGAGGACAACAATGATCGAATTGTAGAAATTAGAAATTTCGTAGTTAGTTAACTAGTTGAAGTCTAATGTAATTGGTTAGCAACTATATTAGCTAATTCCTACGTACTTAATCGTCGTTGGCGGACAACAAAGACAAGCAGGAATATCACAACTCAGAAGCTACACAAGCCGGAGGCATAGTCGCGAAGGCGGTAGCTGGAGTTGGTAATATTCCAGGGACAATTATATCTTAGACGTCGCTCTGCTAACATTTTATCCTACTCGCATTCAGGCAAGGGCTTGGGACCTTGTCGCGAGTGGAATGAGTTTTCAACCAAAACTACGAGACAGATTTATGCATATATGCTTGGTCACTATTGCAAATCTAGATAAATGAATTTCATGATATTGTCAAGTATCCAAACAGGCACACGTTTCGTGTAGAGTCTTGGGCTTCCGAAAATGATACTGTGCAAAGTTGAATTATTATCACGTGTATAAATTTTTTAAACAGAATATGGTATATTATTTATTTAAAAAATGAATTGAATGCTCAACATGTGAGCAAGTGGAACAGCTCCTGCAACTGGATGCGCACCCAACAATTTCAACTGGCGAACAGTTGTAAACTTTTTTGCTCCCTGCCCTGTCGTCGGAGAAACCAAAATTGCCGTTAAATGTGTCTATCGCGATTAAATGCTCTCCTCCTCTGCCAGTCACCACCCTCCGACACTATATTGTTGTTCATTATAAAACACTTAATCTTGCTTGCGTTGCAAGCTACAATTTATCCGACATAATTGAACGTCGGACTAGTATGCACTGCACAGTGAGGGCACGCTGATCCAAAGTCCAGTATTTTTTACCGAAAGGATGCTGAAGTGTATCTTACTACTAGACTTAAAAATCTGACATAAATCAATCAAAAATGCTGATCATTCACAACGTTAGAAACTTGGGATCATGGTGTCATCCTCGCGTGGAAAGGATGTCTGGATTTCGGTAAGTATTTCCGCTGATCCTCCAGGTCATGGATAGTCTCATTTTGATTTGGAAAGTACCTTTTATTAAATTTTGTCAGTATTCTGGGAGCGTATGACACACATTTTCAGTAGTAATTGTGGTACCGTTGGCAAAAACTAGAATAAGACGACAGCTATCCAGAAAGATACACGGTTGTGCACTAAACCTACTGTAATGATCGTAAACCAATAAAATTGCAAGACGACTTCGGCACCATACACATAGATGGTGCTATATGTATGTTGTTTGGGACTACTTCACCTTCGGGTGATCTGGTATTTTGGTCGAAATGGAAATTTTAGGTACCCGCCGCATTTGGTTCGTCCATCCGATGCGTACTTGTACAGTACAACATAGTAATGCTTCATCGGCAGTGTGTTGGGCAGTGCGAATGGCTTCAATTGTACCTGACCGAGATACGATTATAGCAGAAGAGCTCCGCACCATTCACGAAACACTCGAACCCTCTGCAATTAAAGTTGCTGTTCGAAGTCTGGTTCAACTCGAAATATCTAGAGGAGATTATGCGCGTCTAGTATTGCAAACTCATTTCCCATCCACCTATCCAAATGGTGGGCTTTCTTGTCAACTCAAGTCCAATACACTTCCTATCTCTGCTCTAAAGAAACTTGAACAGTTGGCTGATAACACTGCCGCGGAATGTGCGGATAAATCGGAACCTGCCATTCTAAATGTACACAATGTGTTGAACCGAGTGGTGCAGAAGAACTTGTTGCTTGTTGCGTTCGATGAGGTACAGGCCATACGTTCAAAGTACAAAACGCCAGGTGTGAAAGTTAGTACGCGAGATGTGCGAGGTGAAGTCACAATAATTGTATCATGTGCGAATTACCAGTCTAAAGGAACTTTCACGGTACCGCCCACTTATCCGAAAGAGGCTTGCAATTTCAAGCTGAACTCATCTGACTGTCCAGCATCACTTCAGACAATCTTCGAAGCGACGACACGGGAAAAGGGCCGGAAGTTAATCAGACCTAAACTGACCGAGCCTCCTGTAGTTGCAAATACGTTGCTGCCTATGGTTCGTCATTTCGTTGATGATTTAGCTGGACGGTATCCGAAAGAGGTTTGTCCGGTTTGCAAAAAACGTATGCTTCCCGAAATCACGCCAGATGCGACCGCGGCCCAGTCGACGTCGGTACGTTTTGTGCGTTTGTGGTGTGGGCATCTCTACGATCACAAGTGTCTTCAGAATTATCTGGAGACACCTCCGTTCGACAAGGGCAAGGTCTGTCTCGGTGCTGGGTGTGGCAAACGGATATTCCATCAGAAATTCAAAACCGCTGGGAATGTGAAGCTGGCCGAAGAACGGTGGGCACACAAAATGGCGCATAAACGCGAGATTCAAGAAATTGTGAGTTTCCTCGGTGTCGACGACGAGCATAAGAAGGAACAAGAACCGGATGATGACTACGGAGCTGCCTACAAGTAAAGTAGGACGCCAGAGGTGATGTTACACTGCACATTGAATCCGAGCAGCAGATTTATATGGAGGTGCTAGTCGGCGTTCAAAAAGTAAGCAAGAACGTCTGAGAGTGACAGAACACCCGCGAGCAGACCGTGCTCGTCCACCGCGTATAACCGATGTTTGCGCGTTCGTTCGAATGTTTCGAAAACCGTTCGCAGTGTATCTTCTTTCCTGCAGGTCGCCACACGAAAATTAAGGGGGCGAGATAACAGTGCTTGTTGAATGGTCATCTCCAGGGTCGCGTTGGTTATAGGGCTACGTGCAAGCGCGGAAATGTCAGTTCGAGAATAAACGTTAACTAATTTTCCACTCTCGTTCAGCACGGGCACGGCAGATAACTCGCGTTTCACCAGAACTTCGAGCACCTCAGCAAGCGCAGTCTTTTCAGTCACGGACACTAGACCGTTAAATGTGCCAATACCCAAATGCTGCACTGTCATGGAGAATAGAGCGCTTGATTGGGCGTTCTCGATTCCGGCGAGATGTCTATGCACGAATCGCAAAACTCGCCAATGTTCGAGAGTGCAGAGGACAGTTTTGTCTTTCGCTATAACAGGTAAACGGTGAACGCGAAAATCCCGAAGTTGTCTGCATGCTTGTAGTAATGTGCCATCAGCGTCCGCTGCAACGAAAGGGCGTCCGCCCTGCCATGCGCGCAATGATACCGAGGACAGGGTGGCGGAAATATCCCCACCGCGTGCGTCATACCGAAACCGTAAAAGGGCAGCAATAACGTCGGTGACGGAGAAAAGCGCGACGTAGCGCGCACCGCGTGTATCGGCGACAGGCGCAGCACGCACCCCATTTTCATAGAGCGCTTTCAAGGCGGAGGCGAGAGAAACGTCCACATCTAAAACGATGACGCGACTTATATTAGGTACGATCTCATCAGCTCGATGCTCGGAAAGGAATGCGACAACACCACTCCGCGCATCCTTGATCACAGCAGCGGATTCCGCGTCCGACGGAGAAGGCGATAACGGAGACTCAACATCCATGCCGGCTAGCCCGTTTCCCGCTTCAACCTCCATGACATGGTCTGCCATGTGCGGCGCGTTCTGCCGCTCGAACACGCTTGTGGTGAGCGCGCAGATATTGTGCACTCCACGGCCCAGACAAGATCGGAGCTTACAACGGTAAAACGAAAATTTTTATGTCCTGGGACACTGTAGAGTCGCGACTTAATATGGAAGTTGAAACATTTCGTGTCCAATTTTTATGAAGTTACCAATTCAAACACAGCATCATTTGAATCCCTATTTTCTTTTCTATTTCATTTTCGCTTAAATTTTCTACCCTTATTCCATGCATCATATATGACCCTAATGCAATCAAAATGATAAGCGAGATGTAAAATTTATACGACTGGCCAATAATCAGGTGCTGAGCCTATCCACCAATCCATGTCAATAGAACTCGAAAAATCAAGCATTCAGCATTTCAGCTATCTCATCGATTATCTTCATTATGTACGGCAGCATAGTTTCTCCACAACGCTTCGCAAACGTCATGTGGAAACCCTCATTTTCATCATCTTCTGCTTAAGTATTCGTCCTATCTACGTCGATTACACAATCATTCTCTTCGCTTATAACATACTCGTTCACTTTCGTCTCGTAACCCACACCCCACCACTCCCACACCGAACCCGACTCGATCCACCTCGCCGAAATGTCTGAACCAGTTGGTGATATCGGCCTCGTTGGCCTGGCCGTCATGGGTCAAAATCTTGTCCTGAACATGAACGATCATGGATTTACCGTCGTTGTGTACAACCGCACCACTTCGAAAGTAGATGCGTTTTTGGACAATGAAGCGAAAGGAACCAAAATCGTTGGTGCTCATTCCATGGAGGAGCTGGTGTCTAAACTGAAGCGGCCTCGTCGAGTTATGCTGCTTGTGAAAGCTGGTCGCCCTGTTGACGCTTTCATTGAGCAGGTGATTCCACACTTAGAGGAAGGTGATATTATCATTGATGGTGGTAATTCTCACTATGATGACACCGCACGTCGTGTGAAACTTGTTCAAGCTGCAGGTTTACACTACGTTGGTAGCGGTGTTTCTGGTGGAGAAGAAGGTGCTCGTTATGGGCCTTCCCTTATGCCGGGTGGTTCTGCTGATGCATGGCCGCATATCAAAGACATCTTCCAATCTGTAGCAGGTAAAGTTGACAATGAACCATGCTGTGATTGGGTAGGTGGTGGTGCCTCTGGCCATTACGTGAAAATGGTTCACAATGGCATCGAGTACGGTGATATGCAACTCATCTGCGAGGCTTACGCACTTATGCGAGATGTACTCGACATGAGTAACGAGGAATGTGCTGATGTGTTTGACAAATGGAACAAAGGCAAATTGGATTCCTATCTCATCGAAATCACTACCAATATTCTACGGTACAAGGATGAAGATGGCAAGTTTGTAGTTGACTACGTGATGGATCGTGCCATGCAAAAAGGAACCGGGAAATGGACTGTGCAAAGTGCTCTTGACCTCGGTTCCGCCGTGACTTTGATTGGGGAGGCCGTTTTCGCACGTACACTTTCCAGTATGAAAGAAGAGCGAGTTCGAGCGTCGTCAGTGCTCAAGGTCGCCGGCACGAAAAAGATTGAACCCAATCGAGAACTAGCGCTGAGCTATATCCACGATGCGTTGTACGCCTCGAAATTGGTGAGTTACGCACAAGGCTACATGTTATTGAGGGAGGCGGCGAAAGAATATGGATGGACACTCAACTACGCCGGAATTGCGTTGATGTGGCGTGGTGGGTGCATCATTCGCAGTGCGTTTTTGGGTAATATTCGAGATGCGTTTGAGAAGAACCCAGATCTCGAAAATTTGTTGTTGGACGACTATTTCGCGAAGGAAATGAATAGCATTCAGCAGGGCTGGCGTGAGACGGTAGTCATGGCCGCCCGTGCAGGTGTGCCCGTGCCCACTTTCAGCACAGCACTGGCTTTCTTCGATGGCTATCGCTCGGCTAGACTACCCGCCAACTTGTTGCAGGCGCAGCGCGATTATTTCGGTACTCACACTTATGAACGTACTGATAAGCCCAAGGGCGAGTTCTTCCATACCAATTGGACTGGTACAGGCGGCAATGTCACCAGTAATGCATACAATGCGTAGGAATTTTTTTGCCTCTACTAAGGGAAGCTTGCTTTGCGGTCGCTTAACTGAGAAACTGTAGTGCAAATGAATGGTAAAGTTGATCTTGCCTCTATTGAAAATCGTTTCTAATATACGGGACTTACGTAATCTCGTCACACAATCAACTTCAAGTACCCGTATGTGTTACATCTCAAAAATGACCCAAAATGGATCCTTGGCGTGCTAAAGCCAATGGCACCGCGTTCGGGGCATAATGCTCTGAATAATTTCTGCAACCGTTTAGTAGTCAGCTTGAACCACGCCCATCAGTCTTTCGTAGTCGATGATTTGAATAAACAAATGTGTTCTGAAACACTTGATTAATGTCATGGCAGGGCCCAAATAGCTTTCCTCTCTACCAACCAATTAGTATCATATCATGCTGCAATGGTTCGGCCTTGATAGCCGCGAGAGGAAAGAGCGTACAGTATCATCTCTTCGAATATTTATGCGAGAATAATAGAATCGGTATTACAGTTACTGTGCCGGTGCCGATTTCGATTACATGAGCGACAATGTAGAATACCATAAGCAAACTAAATTAGTGTGCCACCTTGACACCGTTCGGACTTGCTATCGACATCCGGTAGATAATTCTTGAAATTAAAGTTAGCAGAACCACATTGACTCTTGTACGAAAATGGATATGGAGAAGAAGTATTTCTAAATCACTATCAAGTTATTGCCCTATTCTGTGTTCGCTCCTTAATATCATGATGGTACTCGTTGGGGATTGCGTCATCATTATCACCACTAACCAAACGAGATTATTGTCCTCGAGACCGTGGCCGTTCATCCACAGTTGAACCAAAAAAACTTACATATTAATCTATATTGTACTTACTAGGAATCAAGGCGTTAATTCATAGTACCCGATGTTCAGTTTGTTTATTACTACGTATTCTGATATCAAATTATGAAAAGACCTTAGCATATCCAGTCAGAAGCTTGTCGATTTTCTTGCTTGTTCAAGTGCAAATATCGGACCTGGTACTTTCCAAACGAAAGTGTAGATACTGTATCGTTTCTGTTTTTTTTGTACAACAAGGTCATTTTATGACGGCAATACAACAGTGTTTATACTGTACGAATTGAAAGCGAGGAAAGCAAAGCAAGTTCCAGGAAACTGTCGGGATGAGGGTGAAAAATGTGACCTCAATATTCTTCAAAATTTGTACAGAAAATTTGCCTGCAAGGTCCACTAGGTCACCAAGTCATTCAATTAAGTCTTCAACCATTGGAAAGAGTTCTCTTCCTATTAAATCAATTGTTTCTTACCTCCCTTTCGGATACTGTGTGTACTGTACATTACAGTACATAGATTGTCTTGACAACTCCTATTTAAACATCGACTTCACCACTTATCGATGACATCGTCTGTGTTCGTTGGCGTAACACTTTTTCAGAAATGTCTTCCGCTGCAAGCGATTCCATCCTCACCAACTTTTCGATTGACAAAACTCTGATGGCGGTGCTGAAGAACTGTGTAGACAACTATGGCGTTGGGGAACCTTCTGCTGAATGGGGTAACAACATACTCAGCAGTAAGCTCGTGATCTACGGTGATGGCATGATACCCAAGAACGATGTTGTACCACCGCCCTCGCATCGTGTATTTGCACAAGAGTTGCGATTATGCAAGAGTATTTCTGCTGAACTGGCCTCTCGATGCACTCAAGAAGTTGGAATGGGAACCGAAGGTAACACTTTGTTCAGTGCGTTCTACATGGTGGCTCAAATCGCAGAGAGCGGGAAACCTGTCGTACCTCGAAAAATCACCGAAGAGATGATTCGTGAGAAATTTGCTAACACTATCTTTCCTCTTGCTACTATTAAGGTCGAACCGCTGCAAGCCGATGGCATTTGGTGGGACGCTGTGTGTGCGGATGGTGAAGGGGAGGAAAACTATTTCGACCCTTGGCATGACATGATTCATGCGTTCCAGGAACATCCTCAACTCAGCTCACC
>JAAUYH010031372.1_pt1 | contig 26030 bp, 22 predicted proteins | sample 7278061 | NCBI WGS metagenome assembly JAAUYH01 (sample SAMN14350203, study PRJNA611818) | marine sediment metagenome | isolation source: surface marine sediment (0.6m) | place: French Polynesia: Moorea | collected 2018-08
CACCTGCTGAACTGGTCCCTGTCGGATTCACAAACGCGAGTGGTGATCCCGGTGGGCGTTGCCTACGGCAGTAACGTGGAGAAAGCCCTGGGTCTGCTTCGGGACATCGTGACAGCTCACCCAAACACCCTGGACGAGCCGGAGCCGCTGATCGTGTTTGAGCACTTTGGCGACAATGCCCTGGAACTGTCGGCCAGGTGCTTCCTGGGTTCCCTGGACGGCAGGCTCAAGACCATGACGGAGCTTCGAACGTCGATCAACAACGCGTTTGAAGAAGCCGGAATCGTCATCGCATTCCCGCAGCGTGACGTCCACATCGATACCCCACTGACCGTGAGGCTCGAGCCGAACGGCTAGTCGGTGCTTACCGGCCGCCCTCAATCGACCTGGTCAGGCCTTCAGCACCTGCTCAATCAACGGCTGATAGCGATGGACAAATCTTTCCAGGCATTCACGTGCCCTGGACAGGTGTGATTCCTCCATGGGAAGCGACAGGAACAGGTCGCCCCGGGTGCAGACCAGCATGCCGTCCAGGAGCAGCTCCATATGCAGCAGTGGCCTCAGGGACCGGCACCCCGGTGTGATGTCACCCGGCCGCTTGGTCGGTTCCCGGGAGAAATGAATCGCAATCATGGAGCCCAGCCCATTGGCATACATCGGCACCGCTGTCCTGGCGAACATCTCGTTGAGCGAAAGCCTGAACGCCTCGGACCGGTCCAGGAAATCGGCCGCGAACTCCGCCGTGTAAACCTCGCTCAAGGCCGCACAGCCCGCCGCCATGGAGCAGACGTTGTTGTTGAAGGTGCCGGCATGAGCCAGGGCGCCTTTCTGCCTCGGGTCGAAATGCTCCATGACCTCGCGGCTGCCGCCGAAGGCGCCGGTGGGCAGTCCGCCGCCAATGAACTTGCCCAGGGTGGTCAGATCCGGATTGATGCCTATCATGCCCTGCACACCCCCGGGACCCAGGCGGGCGGTCTTGACCTCGTCAAAAATCAGCAGGGCCCCAATCTCCCTGGTCTTGCGCCGGAGCATGTGGAGGAACTCCCGGTTGCCCTGGATATTTCCGCCGGCCCCAAGGATGGGTTCAACCACGACGGCGGCAAGGTCGTCGCCGTGCCGGTCTACGATCTCAGCGGTCCCGTCAATGTCGTTGTAGTCGGCCAGCTCAAAGTCGAAAGGCACGTTGAGCGCACAACGCCCGCCAAGGAACTTGATGACACCGCCGTGATAACCGTCACGAAAAGCCAGTAGCTTGCTGCGTCCCGTCACAACCCGGGCCGTGCTCAGGGCCATGAGGTTTGCCTCGGTACCCGAATTGCAGAACCTGACCTGGTCGACGGATGGATACCGCTGGCACAACAGGCCGGCCAGGGTTCTTTCATATTGGGTCGGCGCGCCCATGGCGACGCCCTCTTCCAGGGCCTGGTTGATGGCCGCCTTGATGACAGGGTCCGAGTGACCAAACAGCGCCGCGGAATACTCACCGACACAGTCGATGTAGCGATGGCCGTCGATGTCGATCAGCTCGGCCCCCTCCCCTCCCGCCATGGTCAGGGGGAACGGCTCGAAATGCAGCACCGTGCGGGTGTTTCCTCCGGGGAGACTGGTGGCCGCATTTCTGTCCGCAGCCTGGCTCGCAGGATTCGCCGAGGCATACCGTCCGCGGGCCTCTTCAATGGCAGATTTGAGTGATTCCATGGCCCTGTTCTGTCCCTGGGAACCGATGACTTCGGTTTGACCGCTTGCTGCTGTCGGTTCTGGATGTCGTCGATCGAACAATTCGGTCATTTCTGGTACCTCCTGCTCGTCATTGCGGTGGCGCAATGGTGGTGCCCGTCTTCTCCTGCACCTCGTCGAATGCGATTCCAGGCGCCAGTTCCGCCACGCGAAATCCGTCCGGAGTGACGTTAACGACGGCAAGGTCGGTAAAGATCCGTGACACCACGCCTGCCCCGGTCAAGGGATAAGTGCACCGCTCGACCAGCTTGGCATCGCCGGTCCTGGTGGTGTGCTGAGTGATGACAAAGATGTTTTTCACCCCCTGCACCAGGTCCATGGCTCCACCAACGGCCGGAATGGCGTCCGGAGCACCCGTAGACCAGTTGGCGATATCGCCATTAGCCGCCACCTGCATGGTTCCCAATACGCAGACATCGATATGGCCGCCGCGAATCATGCTGAAGCTGTCGGCATGGTGGAAGTAGGCGGACCCGGGCAACGCCGTGACGTATTTCTTGCCGGCGTTCATCAAATCCAGATCCCGATCGTCGTCCCCGGGCGGGGGGCCCATGCCCAGCATCCCGTTTTCGGTGTGATAGATGAATTCGCGCCCCTCGGGCACGAATCGCGCCACCAGTTCGGGAATGCCGATGCCGAGGTTGACGTAGGCACCGTCGGGAATGTCCCGGGCGGCCCGGGCCGCCATCTGCTCTCGTGTCCAGCCGCTGCTCATGGGTAACTCCTTCCGTCGGCGATGAGCGTGTCCTCGTGGACGGGGTTGGGCACCTCAACCACGCGATTGACGAAGATGCCGGGGGTGACGACGTGCTCGGGGTCAATGTCTCCCCTGGCCACGAGCCTTTTCGTTTGCACGATGGTTGTCGTCGCGGCCATGCACATCAGCGGGCTGAAATTCCTGGCGGTTTTGTTGAAGGTCAGGTTGCCAAGGGGGTCAGCGCTCTCGCACTTGACCAGCGCGAAATCGGCCTTGAGCCACGGTTCCATCACGTAGGTCCGGCCGTCGATCTCACGCTGCTCCTTGCCCTCGGCCAGGATTGTGCCCACCGTGGTTGGGGTATAGAAGGCCGGGATTCCTGCCCCTGCCGCACGAATCCGCTCGGCCAGGGTACCCTGGGGAACCACCTCCAGCTGGATCCTGCCCTCCCGGTACAGCTTCGGGAACACCCTGGACTGGCTGGACCTGGGAAACGAGCAGATCATCCTGCTGACCTGGCCGTTGCCAATGAGCGCAGCCAGCCCAACTTCGCCATTGCCGGTGTTGTTGTTGATCACGGTGAGGTCGGTGGCACCCTGGTCAATCAGCCCGTGGATCAGTTCAATGGGGCTGCCAGAGGCGCCGAATCCCCCGATCATCACGGTCGCCCCGTCGGGGATGTCGGCGAGGGCCTGCGCTACTGTCGGAACCTGCTTGTCAATCATCTGCTGCTACTCCTTTCCGAGTAACCGAGCTACAGAAAAGTCTCTGTTGCCTCCCACAGCGCCTCGATCCGGTCGATTCGGCTGGTGGCGGCGTCGTGAAGATCTTTTGCAGCCTGGGCCACCAGCAACTCACTCATGGCGACCACCGGCACGGAGCTGTCAAAGGGGCCCACGGGCGGCACTTCGATCTGGCACCAGGTATCGGCCAGGTCGACCAGTGGAGACAGCGGGCTGTCGGTGATGGCCACGATGGTGACCCCCGCCTCTGCCAGCACCCGGGCGGCAACCGCCACCTGGCGCCGATAGCGCTGAAAGTCGAACACCACCGCCGTGTCCTCCGGCCCCGCATCGCTGAGGTCACCGACGAAGAAATGCTCTTCCAGCAATGTGACATCCGGTCGAACCATGGATAAGCCACTGTGCAACGCATGGGCGCCGGCCTGGGAGGTCTCTCCCGACAGGATCCAGACCTTTTTGGCGGCCACCACGGGTTCAACCAGCCTGGACACCCGGTCACCCTCGATGGCATCGAATACCGAGGAGATGGCGTCACCGATGGCCCGTTTTGCCGGTACCGATTCTTTCCCGCCGTGCCGGATACGCTCGCTGGGCCGAGACAGGCGGTGGGAAAGATCACTGCGCACGTGCTGCTGCAGCTCGGTATAGCCGTCGAAGCCCAGCTTGGTGGCAAACCGCACAATGGAGGGTCGGCTGGTGCCGACCTGATCGGCCAGGTCCGAAACGGTGCCGAAAGCCAGCAGGGTGGGTTCGGCAATCACGGCTTCAGCGATGCGTCGTTCCGTTGGTGTCAGCATGCTGCTGACTGCCGCGACCAGGTCCAGGGTCGAAGACTTGGGCTCCGCGCTGTTCATATCGTTACAATATCACAATTCGGACGTTCAATGTGTTACATTATGGATCTGCAGCAGAAAAATGAGGTGTGACGTGGCGACAGGAAAATACGTGCCGACGGAAAGGGAGGCGGCCTTTCAGAGCACAATTGAAAGTCCGAAGTACGAGCGGGACATCATCAACGGCCTGACGCCGTTCTTTAAAGACAAGGCGCCGGCCGACATCAAGGCATTTTATTCAGCGGAAGAACTGGCCGCCCTTGCAGCCTTGAAAGGGTCCCCGCGGGACGTCGAGGCCCGAATGCCGGTGAAAATGACCCGCCATTTCTTCGAACTGGCCCAAAACAGCAAACCATTGCAGAACATCGTCAAGGCCACCCCGGACGAAACGCTCAATCTCGCCGGCTCTGAAGACCCCGGTTACCAGATGGATTTTGCGCCGGTGGAGGGCCTGCTGCACAAGTACGAAATGGGCCTGCTTTACGCGGTCTCCACCTGCTCAGCCCATTGCCGTTTCTGTTACCGGGAAGAACTGATCAGCCAGAAGGAGATCGAGCGCCAGGACGGCACCGTGGCAAAGAAGGGGCTGGCCAAGATCAAGGACGTGACCGACTACATCCGTCAGCACAACGAGATCGTGGCCGCAAACGGCGGCCGGCATCCCGAAACAGGGCGCGAGAAGCTCCGGGAAATCCTGTTGTCCGGCGGCGACCCCATGGTGCTCCCAAACCGCAAGATCGGCGCCTGGATTTCAGCGCTGGCAGAAGCGGGAATCGAGTCCATTCGCCTGGGCACCAAGGAAATGTCCTTCCACCCCAAGCGCTTCGACCAGGCATTCCTGTCCATGATGGACAATTTCCATGAAACCTATCCGGACGTTGGCTTTCGCCTGATGATCCATTTCAACCACCCGGACGAGTTCCTGGTGAAAGGTCCCGACGGCGCCTACCTCACCAACCCCAATGGTTCGCTCAAATGGCACGACGACACACGTCTGGCCATGGAGGGCGTCACCGCACGGGGATGGATTCACGTGGAGAACCAGGCCCCGATCATCAAGGGCGTCAATGACGACCCGGATGCGCTTCGGGTCATGCAGCGCGCACTGTACCGCGCCGGTGTCGGTAACCATTACTTCTTCTGCGGCCGGGATATCGTGGCCTACCGTGCCTTCAACGTACCTATCGAAAGGGCCTGGCAGATCCTCAATGAATCACAAAAAGGCCTGTCCGGCGTGGAGACCCACGCCCGCCTGTCCATTACCCACTACAAGGGCAAGACCGAAGTGGCGGCCGTCACCAACGAACCGATTCCGGGCGTCCCGGGAACTGAAAACGGAGTTCTGATCTTCAAGATCCTGCGCAACGCCATGGACGCGCCGGACCGCGGCAAGGTCTGCATGGTCGCCCGAAACCCCGATGCGATCTGGTTCGACGACTACGAGGATCGCGTCATTTTTGACGAGGCCGGTCTTTACGACTACGGGCGCGTGGACCGGAAGAAGAAAGTGGAGATCCAGCAGCCCGCTGAAGTGGCTGTGGGCGGCTGAGCTGACACCCGGGCCCGGCCTGGCGCCGGGCCCCGTGACCCCAGAGGCCACACGCGCGCCACCTGCGCACGGACCCGCCTCTGCCGTTGACTAAAAAGCGGCACCTTGATAGCGTGAAGTTTCAGGATGTGGCGTCCTCGCTACAGGCTCTGATCGAGAGCCAGGAGGAACGCACAATGACTTTCCGCATGAAGCACCTGGCTGCGGCCATCGCGCTCGCAGTTTCCCTACCAGCTGCCGCCCACCACGCCGCCGAAGGCATCATCAGCGATGATGTATGGCAGCGCATCGACGACATGCTTGAAGCGACACCCAGCATGCACCTCGACCTCGATTTCGACAGCGTGATGGGCAGCATGGCCGTAGTGACCGTCGGCAATGGCGGTGGCGATATGGCGCTGACCACCAGTGTCGTTGTGGACTCCCGGGACGTTGACGACCTCCTGGCCGCCTTGGATGTAGTGCTGGACGACATGCAGCGCATGCCCCAGGGTCGGACCTCGGCCAACCCCGAGTCCGGGGTATTCGTGGAAGTGACCGAACTCGACGACCGGTTCACGCAGATCACACTGTATGAACCCATCGGTTCCGGTCAGAGCCAGACAAACCCGACCGAAAGCCCCCGCGGCGGTCGCTGAACAAGGAATGCGTCGTGGCCGCACCGGCCGCGACGCCGGTTTCTCCATGCCCTGGGACGCAGTCCCCACGGGTCGGGCCAGCTCACGTCCGCGCTGCGGCGATGGTCCGACCTAGCCTTTGCGCCCGGAATGTATGGCCAGACTGCCCACGCGCCGCAACACCCAGCGAGGTAGTGCCCCGGCCACCATGGTTGTCAGAGCGTAGCCGAGCCCGGGCACCTTGATGGCCTCGCCAGCCATGCAGGCGGCGTAAGCGTCCCGCGCGACTTCACGGGGTGACAGCACGGCCAGGTCTGGAACACCACTCTTCTCCCCATCCATTCCATGCAGCATGTCGGTGTCAGTGAAGCCCGGACACACCGCTGTTACCGAGATGCCTTTCTTCTCCGTCTCCACGGCCAGCGCTTCGCTCAGACTGAGGACGTATGCCTTGGTGGCCGCATATACCGCCAGCGAGGGTACGGGTTGAAAGGCAGCGATAGAGGCAATGTTCAGGACTCGACCAGAACCGCGTTCCAGCATGGGGGCCATGAATCGCCGACAGAGTGCCGTGAGGGCCAGCATGTTGACCCGAATCATGTTGTCGATCGCCTGTTGATCCATTTTCAGAAACCAGCCCCCGCTCAATACGCCGGCGTTGTTCACCAGGATGTCGACGGGCTGGTCAGCCAGGGTGTCGAACAGCGAATCGGCGGCACCGTCCACGGACAGGTCGGCAGCCTGAACGGACACGTCGACCTCGTGCTCCAGGGTGAGTGACCCGGCCAGTGCGTCCAGTTCCGGTTTGCGCCGGGCCACCAGGATCAGGTCGTGTCCCTGTTCGGCAAACACCATCGCCAGTTCCCGGCCAATTCCAGCCGATGCGCCCGTAATCAGGGCCGTTTCTTTGTTGCTCATCATTTCCGTTCAATAAATGCGTCAGGCGGGAGTCATGGCCTGAAAGCGTTGCCGCCCAGGCTGTGCCAGTGCAGACTCTGGTCCCTGCTGGGTCATTGCAGCACCGGTTCCCTGGCGCTCAGGCCGGCAGTCCCGGGCCGCGCGTAACCGATGTAGCGGTTTCCGACCCGCACTGCAGCGCCGGCGACCCGGCCGGTGTCAACGTCGACCAGGTCTACTTCGTCCGGCAGATCCGGCGCGAGAAACTCAATTCGCGTCCAGCCGTTGCGTACCGGCATGCTTGCCTCTGGGTCTATGGGTATGCCGGGCCTTCCCGGAAGCCGCGTTCCCAGCGACATGGGTCGATCGAAATCGCTGAAGGGCACGTGCCCATGACGCCGCAGGGCTTCCACCAGGGCTGGGTCAGCAGGAAAATGAACGTAGGAATCGGCCCCCGGCACCTCGGGCAGATCCAGCATCACAGCCAGTCGATCCACGGGCGCGCGCTGCAGGTAGCCGTAGTGGTAGACCGCGAGTTCAGCCACTCCCTTCAGGTAGCCAACGCCGACCAGAGCCGCGATCGATATCCAGCACATCCAGCGCCGGCGAAGACCGGATTCGAATTCGATCCACCCCACAATAGCGGCCAGTAACAGCAATGTAGCGATGTTGCCGTACCGGGTGGTCAGCGACACGGTGAGTTCCATGGAGTGGCGCGCAATGGCGATCAGGGCCAGGTTAATCAGCGCGTATGCGCCGAGGATGCCGATCACTATAGCCACACGGCGCCTGCTGGCGCCCATGGCGCCGGCGGCCAGCCTGCCCAGCAGCAACAACCAGGCGACGATCAGGACGGTGCCGGCGATTGTGGCCGGAATAATGCCAATCGGCCTGGCGCTGAAATGATTGCCGGCCGCCGACAGAAAGAAAGCCACCGCGCGCACCAGATCAGGCCCTTCCAGGGTCTTCCCGCCAAGGTCGAACACGAACGTAAAATAGGCCAGGTAAAATACGCCATTCACGGCCAGCAGCGCCAGTACCATCCGGCGACTTCGGGGAGCTACCAGCACGATCCCGCAAGATATCAGTGCCAGCGCCACCAGCCCCGTGGTAAATGCGAATGCAGCCAGGATTGCCAGCCCGCAGGCCAGTACCGCATCGCCGATTCGCAGGTTCACTGCATACCGGGCCAGGGCCAGCAGGGCGGCCGCCCACAGGGCGTCAGCGAACAGCCAGTGGGCGCCCGACATGGGCGAAACCCAGTGAAAAATTGCGGCGGGCGAAAGCACCAGGGCAAAGACCAGGGGAACGTCACCTGCTCGAGCCACCCCTCGCACGGTACGAAGCGCGCCAACGAGAAACCCGGCCGTGGCGACGGCAAACAGTCCGGTCATTGCAAAAAGGCCGTAATTGCTGCCGGCAAACCAGTGAAAGTTGACCAGGTAATTCAGGTGGGCAAGCGGTATACGGTGTCCGTTGTCCGACACCCACAGCATTTCCCAAAAACCGCGCCAGCGATCGTCAGCCAGCAGGTATCGCGCAGGAAACCGGGTCCAGTAGTCGGCGTCCGGCAGACTGGGCAGCAGCCAGGCGACTACACCCAGTACCGCCGCTGGCGCCAATAGGACCAGGGGGGTGAGACGGTCATTTAGTCCTGGCATCCAGTTCCTCTGCGGGCGATGGCCGGCGATCGGAGGCGGAATCTAAGGCGTCAGAACGGCCCGAGCCCGAACACCAGCAGGAACGCGCTCAGCGCAACCGCTGAGAGCCCCGTCAGCAGCAGTCCCAGCAGGGTGCCGATCTGCAGGGACTCACCGCGCCGGGCGCGGAGGGTCATGACCAGCGTCACCAATCCGGCCAGACCGGCGGCGACACCGAGCCAGGCGCCGTAGCTGGCCCAGGGAATCATTCCAAACACCAGCAGCAGTTCTGATTTTTTCCCGGTGACGGCGGCGGCGGTGCCCAGTACGCCCAGTGCCCCGAGCCCAAGAAGCGTGCTCAGCCAGGCCATACCCCTGGCACCACCAGTCGGTGTGGCGCGGCGTCCGTCGATAAGGCGGCCGATCGGCGCCAGCGTCAGGATTACGAATCCAAGCAGAAGGATCAGCGTGGGAACGCCTGCCCACAGCGCCGGCCCCAGCACCGCCTTCTTATCGTCCAGGTACATGGCCGCCAGGCGCGGACCGACGCCGGTGGTGTACAGCGGCGCGTAAAACTGCGGCGCCTCCATCTGGTCCACGCAGCTCAGGTCCGGATCAGCAGCCGGATTGTCAAAAAACCCGTTGAGCATATGGCCCGCGCATTTCACCGACCGGGACGGGCCGTGTCCGGCGTACGGAAACTCCACGTAGGTGCCATTGGTAAAGCCCGGCAATATGGCCTTGGCATTGGGCGGCGGCGTGACCGGATCCATGTGCCCTTCGATGATCAGGGCCGGCAGGTCAGTCTGGACCGGCTCATATTCTTCCGCGGGACGCATCGGCATACCCAGTTCCGCACATAGAGCAAGCGTCTGCTGCTGGAATTCGGGGCCTCCCAGCAACTGACCCAGGATGGGGAAGTCCAACCGGTCCTGGTTATTGGCCCGTCCCTGGGCTTCCTGGTGGCCATCGATGCAGATAATTGCATTTCGCATGCCCGCACTGGAATTGCCGAAACCGCCACCACCGCCGCCGGCAAGGGCCTTGAAGAGATTTTCATCGCGCCGTTCAATGGCGTCCGCCCAGGCGTAAATCAGCCCCGGCAAGCCTGGATAATTGTCCTGTTCGTACAGCAACGTGAACGGAAGCAGGGCTGCAATATCCTGGAAAAACCGCGCCTTGCCCGAGGGGTACGCTTCGGTATCTTTAACTTCGACCTCGATAGGACGATCGATTACCGTTGCCACAGCCTGGCGCAGCCGACCGCCCAGGTCGGGATAGTATTCGGCGCAGGCGGGCTGCTGGTTGCAGAGTTCCTGGAGTATCTTCAGGTCACGGTCGAACCATTGAATCACTCGCCAGTGGAGTTCAGCGCCGTGGACACTGAGCGGCATGATGGCATCCAGGGCCACCGCCAGTATCCCGTCGGGATCTTCCTTGATATACGCCTGACCCAGGACGGATCCGTAGGAAATACCCCAGACATTCCATTGTTCAAACCCCAGGGCCCGGCGCAAGGCCTTGACGTCCCGGGCGTTTTCCAGGGTGTTGTAACCCAGGACGTCGACACCCGCGGCCCGTGCATTCACAGCGCAGTCAGTTTTATCGATGTGAGAAACCCTGAGGCTTTCGGCGTAGGTCGCGACGTCACCGTCGGCAGGTTTGCGGATGTCGTAAAACGTGCAGAAATCGTCGGAGTAGCCGATGCCCCGCTGTTCCAGGATGTAAAGATCCCGGTGGTCCAGCAGGGTGTGGTCCTTGAAACGGTTGACGTAATAGGTGGCCGGGGCGCCGGGCCCACCGGTCAGGTACACCACCGGGTCGTCGCGTTTTCCGGGCGCCAGCCCGGTGTCTTCCTTCTCGCTGTCGGTTTCCTCTTCCTTGCCCCAGCGCGAGTTCAGCTTGACGACATGCAGCTCGATAAAACGGGAATCGGGGTTTTCCCGGTTCTCCGGCACTTCCAGCAGGCTGCATTCGATATCGCCCGGGTCGTAGTCAATATCGCCCTTAAAAGGGCAAATGATGGTGTCGATGCGATAGGTATCCCGGGCGAACAGATCGAGTTCGATCTCGTCTGCCTCCTGGTTCGATGGCGCAGGGGAGACCTGGTCGAGATCAGGTACGGGTTCCTGGGAAAATCCGGTCGTGAGCCAGAATAATGCCAGACTCAATACGCCCGCTTTGGCTTTCATTGGAGACAGATCCGATATTCTAGTCTGCCCAGACTAGCAATTCTGCCGCCTTCGGGATATCACGCAACCAGGCCTGCCCCGGTCAGGGCCTCGGGTCAGGGCAGATTCGTCGGAAATCCCGTCACCTGAAATCTAGAGCCGCAGACCGCCGTCGATGTCAAAGCTGCGGCCGCTGACATAGTCGTTCTCAAAAATAAAAACCGCTGTGCTGGCCATTTCATCAGGCCGCGCCAGTCGCCCGAGCGGTACCATGGTCTCGATCCGTTGGCGTGCTTCCGGCTTCATCGAAGCCACCATTTCAGTGTCGGTGAATCCAGGCGAAATGCTGGCGCTGCGGATACCGAAGCGCGCCAGTTCCTTGGCCCAGGTCACGCTCAGGGCCGCTACGGCAGCCTTGGCGGCGGAGTAGTTGGACTGGCCGGCGTTGCCCGCCCTGGAGATGCTGGAGATATTGATGATGACGCCACCCTGACCACCCTCGATCATGTGGGTGGCGGCTTCACGGCCGCACAGGAAGACCCCGGTCAGGTTGACGTCAATGACGGACTGCCATTCATCCAGGGACATGCGCTTGATGACATTGCCGTCCCGGGCCTTGACCAGCAGGCCATCGCGCAGGATGCCGGCGTTGTTAATCAGGCCGTGGATACCACCGAATCGTTCCTTGATCGCGGCAAACACCTCAACCACGTCGGCTTCGCTGGCAATGTTCGCAGTGAAAGCCGTAGCCTGTCCGCCCCGGGACTGGCAGTCCCGCGCCGTGGACTCCGCGGCGTCCGCATCGAGGTCGATCAGCGCCAGGCTGGCGCCCTTGTCGGCCAGTGCCAGGGCCATGGCGCGCCCCAGGCCCCGGGCGGCGCCGGTGATCACAATGGTGCTTCCGGTGATGTTCATGAATAAGCCGTTGCTGATGTGAAAACAACCGGAGTCTAGCCCATTGAATACTGCATTGCAAAAAAGGAAAATATGCTTTTTTTCAGCTAAATAAAAAGCTGAAAAATGCATTTGATTTGCAGTGCAGAAAGGAACTCAGTGGGGCTGGGGACGGGTCAGGGTGCCTTTGCCCAGCCAGTGGATGGTCAGACCCAGCAGGCCAGCCACCCCCATGAGCAGGCACAGGCTGCGGGGCGTACCCGTGTACAGGGCAGCAGCCGTGCCAGACACCGCGGCGGCCCCGATGGACTGCACCGTTCCGACGATGGAGGTGGCAAAGGCAGCAAACTCCGGCAGGGGATCCATGACGATGGCAGTCAGCGTGGGCATGGCGATACCGAAGCCAACGCCGTACAACATGATCATGGACCAGAGCACCGGCATGGGAACATCGGCCCAGAATGAAAGGGCCAGCAGGCCGATGCCCGCCAGGGCAATGAGTCCCACCGACAGCGCCAGCATCCGGTATAGCCCCCAACGTTCCACCAGCTGATGATTGGTCGCTGCGCCCGTCATATAGCTGGCCGCGATCAGCGCCACCATCCAGCCGGTGACACCCTGGGACAGCCCGTAGAACTCAAATGCCAGGGTCGAGCCCGTCGTGACAAACACGAAGATCCCGGAAAACAGCACCGTGAATAACACCGTGGCGAACAGGCTTCTTGGGCTGGCTAGAAACGCATGGAAGCTGGCTTTCAACTGCTGCATCGCCGTGCGGGGCGATTTCTGCCGTTGATAACTCGGAAAGAACAGCAGCGCCAGGCCCAGCGCCATCAACCCATAGGCCGCAATTCCCAGCATGACCGTGCGCCAACTCCCCAGCGTCACCAGCGTGCCGCCGACAATGGGGGCGGCAATCGTCACAATGCCCATGAAGGAGATCGCGCCGGACATGATGCGCCCTGCCCGATCGCCGGACGCCACGTCCCGCACAATGGCCCGGGCCGCCACCCCCAGTCCGGCAGCGCCCATTCCCTGAATCAGCCGTGCCCCGTACACCGCCTCGATGGAAGGCGCCGCCGCGCCGGCCAGCCCGCCCAGAATATAGGCACAGAGGCAGACCAGGGCCGTAACCCGTCGCCCATGGCGATCCGCCAGCAACCCCACCGGCAGTTGCCCGATGCCGAACCCAATCAGCGAAAAGGTCACGGCCATCTGGGATGCCGTTGGAGTGATGGAAAAGTGCGCGGCCAGTTCCGGCAGCGCCGGCAGCAGGGAGTCCACGCCGAAAGCCGAGGCGCCCATGACGCAGCCCAGCACCACAGGCAGCATGGATCTGCCCCGGGCCACTTCAGTCGGCAACCTGGTAGTCGTCGGCGTTACTGACATAGCCACGCTCGATGTAGTCGCTGCGCGGCGGCGAAAAAATATCCACCAGGGCATGGGATCCCGGCCCGATTCCGGCCACGGTGTGCACCAGACCCACGGGAAACACCGCCAGTGAACCCGGCCCGGTGATCTCGTGTCGATCCGGCCGCCATTGGCGACTGTCCCTGCCCCAGGGCGTGCGCATGTGATGGGTGAACTTGCCCCGCACCACCAGCGAGGCCTGCTCGAAGTCGCTGTGGGTGTGGGGTGACAGGTGCCGGGGATTCCTCGGGCCGTGATACTCGGTCCAGCTGACGCTGACGGTAGCGCTCTGGAACATTCGGGTCTGGCGGCTGTGGTCAATGATCGGCGCATCGCCCATGGGCAGCACAGCGACCTCACCGGGTCGCCGGATCCGCTGCATGGGCACCACCCGGGTGATGCGCTTGTCGCGACTGGCATAAGCCTCGTGATTGATACTGAGGCTGACCAGGTCACGGATAGGGCGTGAATACAGGCAGATACAGATTCCCGGCTGCTCCAGGGTGATGCGGAAGGGACCGGCAGGCACTACGCAGCAGGCGGCCGCGGGGAACGAAAAGTCCCGGGACTCCCAGTGCACGGATCCTGCCGAGTCGGGTACCAGCACCAGGGTTTCGTCTATACCGGCCGAGGTGAAGCTGGCCTGTTCCCGGTCGCTTTCCACCCATTCCACCACGGCGTTCTGGGTTCGCGCGTACCAGTGACGGGTACCTTCCCGCTGCGCCGGAGGATACCGGTAAAACTCCACGACGCTGGGATCCCGCACGCCGCCCTGGATGTAGCTTGCCGTCATCCGGCGAGTATAACGCCGATAGCTGGTGACCCGGCGGCATACGACCGTTGCATCTTGCCTGTCGCCGGGTCAGTATCCGTAGCCTCACTCAGCACTGGATCGGCCCATGTCGTCGCAAAAGCAGAATCGCTCGGTCACCATCAACACCCTGCATCAAATGAAGCAGCAGGGGGAGAAGTTCACCTGCCTCACGGCGTACGGATACAGTGATGCCTACGCGGTCAGCGACTGCGGCGTTGAAGTCATCCTGGTGGGAGATTCCCTGGGCATGGTGGTCCAGGGACACGACAACAGCCTGCCGGTGACCATCGAGGACATGGGCTACCACATCGAGTGCGTGCAGCGCGGCAACCAGGGCGCCCTGCTGATGGGTGACCTGCCCTTCATGAGTTTCTATTCAGAGCAGGTGTCGCTGGAGAACGCTGCCATCCTGATGCGGGAGGGCGCCCAGATCGTCAAGCTGGAAGGCGGCGCCTGGCTGGCCGAATCCACCCGGCTGCTGACCCAGCGCGGCATCCCGGTCTGCTGCCACATGGGACTGATGCCCCAGTCGGTCAACCACCTGGGCGGCTTCCGGGTGCAGGGACGGGACCCGGCCCAGGCCCAGGAAATCATCGACGAGGCGCTGGTGCTGCAGGATGCCGGTGCCAGCGTCATCCTGCTGGAGTGCGTGCCGGCGGAACTGGGGGCGCGAGTGACCGAGGCCCTGGAGGTGCCGGTCATCGGCATCGGGGCCGGTCCCGCTACGGACGGTCAGATTATGGTGCTGCACGACCTGTTGGGGCTGTACCCGGGGCGACCGGCAAAGTTCGTCAAGAATTTCCTGGCGGGCAACCCCGACGGCATCCAGGGGGCCATCCGGGCCTACGTGAAAGCGGTAAAAGCCGGGGCCTTCCCGGGCCCCGAACACTGTTATTCCTGATCGCCGATCCAGCAGGCGTAGCAGCCCGCTACCTTCCGAGACGCGAGGTGTCGCCGGTGCGCTGGGCGTACTGGTTCCGGTCAATGACGTAGGCCCGAATGGCCTCAGCGTCGCTCTCGTTCAAGACGCCGTCGAACGCCGCCATGCCGCGATCCTTCAGGGCGCCGCCAATGACCACGTTCAGCCATCCGTCCGGGACCTGCAGGAAGGCCGAGTACCGCAGGTCGGGAACCACGCCGCCACCCACGGCCCGGCTGCCGTGACAGCCTACGCAGTAGTTGGTGTAAGTCGCGGCACCCTGGGCAACCACAGCCGGATCGAGTTCGACCTCGCTCAGATCGGCCATCTGGCTGCGGCTCATGTCCGGCGCCGGCAGTTCAACCTCGCCGCCCAGCTTGAACACCAGCAGTCGGCTGCGATTGATCACCTCTCCGGACACCAGGGCCAGGTCGCCCATCAACAGTGGAAAGGTGCCGCCCCAGCCCGCCATGACCGCCACGTACTGCACGCCGTCCCGGGCAAAGGCCGAAGGCGCCGCGACAATGCCGGTCTGGGCAGGAAACTCCCACAGGGCTTTGCCGCTGGTGGCATCAAAGGCGTGGAAGAACCCTGCCGCGCTTCCCTGGAAAACCAGGTTGCCGCCGGTGGACAGCGCACCCCCGTTCCAGGGTCCGGCGTACTGGTGACGCCACACCTCTTTCCGGGCGACAGGATCCCAGGCCGCCAGGTGTCCCCGGGTCTGGTCCTTGAAGGCCTGGATCACCGCCGGGTCGTCCGGCAGGGTTCCCACGGCCAGGTCCACACCCAGGTTGGGGGCCTGCTGGCGCAGCTCGAATTCCGGCTCCGCCGCGTAGGGGTACCCCAGCTCAAGGGCCGGAATGTACACCAGCCCGGTGTCCGGGCTGTAGGACATGGGATGCCAGTTGTGGGCGCCATAAAACCCTGGGATGACCAGGGCGGGCTGGCCCGTTTTCCAGTACTCCGCCTCGGGATTGACCACCGGCCGACCGCTTTCCGGATCGATGTGGCTGGCCCAGTTGATTCCAATAAAAGGCTCACCGGATAGAAACTCGCCGGTTTCCCGGTCCAGCACGTAGAAGAACCCGTTCTTGGGCGCCTGCAGGATCACCTTGCGGGTCTGACCGTCGATTTCCAGGTCGGTCAGGATCAGGTGCTGGGTGGCGGTGTAATCCCAGGCGTCGCCGGGAGTGGTCTGGTAGTGCCAGGCATATTCACCGGTCGCCGCTTTCACCGCCACGATGGAGGACAGGAACAGGTTGTCGCCGCCCCCGGGGCTGCGGACCGCCGGGTTCCAGGGTGAGCCGTTGCCCACGCCGATGTACAGCAGCCCCAGCTCCGGATCGTAGGCAAAAGAATCCCATGCGGTACCGCCGCCGCCGATCTCCCACCATTCCCCGGTCCAGGTCTGGGCGGCCTTTTCCAGGATCGGGTTCTCAAACGGCCTGGACGGATCTCCCGGCACCGTGTAGAAGCGCCAGGCCAGTTCGCCGCTGTCCGCATCGTAGGCGGAGACGTAGCCGCGCACGCCAAACTCCGCCCCGCCGTTGCCAATAATCACCCGGTTTTCCACTACCCGCGGCGCGCCGGTAATGGTGTAGGGCTTGGACAGGTCAATGGTGAGCTCCTGCCACAGCACCTTGCCGCTGGCCGCGTCCAGGGCCATCAGGCGACCATCGTAGGTGGCCAGGAACACCTTGCCGTTTTCCACCGCAACGCCGCGACTGACCGGACCACAGCATCCCAGGGCCGCCCGGGAGCGATCCACCTGGGGATCGAATCGCCACAGTTCCCTGCCGCTGACCGCGTCCAGGGCGAAGACCTTGCTCCAGGCGGTGGAGATATAAATGACGCCGTCGATAACAATGGGCGTGGCTTCCTGGCCCCGGTTGGTATCAAGGTCCAGGTACCAGGCCAGTCCCAACTGGTCGACATTGTCAGCATTGATTTGATTGAGCGGGCTGAAACGTTCTTCGCCGTAGCCGTTGCCGTGCCGTGCCCAGTCGGCATCGGCCACGGGAATCAGCTCTGGACCGGCGGCGGATCGGGCTTGTGAGGGGGCGGCGTCCTGCTGATCGCCACCACAGGCCGCCAGCAGCAGCGACAAGGCCAGGGCCGTGGCGTGCCGAAACTCAGCAACCCTCATTCCGCGTCCTCGCGCCGCAGCACGAGCACGGAACAACTCGCCAACCGTATCACCCGTTCGGCGACGGAACCCAGCAGCAGTCGCTTGAAGCCATGGTAGCCGTGGGACGGGATGACAATCAGGTCGGCCTTGAGCTCGTTAGCGTAGTCCACGATCTCCGACCCCGGGTCACCCATGCGGATGGTCCAGTCCATGCCCGGCCAGTTGTTGTCCGCCATGTAGCGGGCGAAATGCTCCTGTATCGCCTTTTCCCGCACCGAGTCATCCACCGGCGAGGTCCAGGCGGCCCCGTAGTCGCCGTAAGACATATGCGCACCGGGCAGCATGACGTGCACCAGGTGCACCGCTGACGGGTCGTCCACCAGCGACAGCGCTTCACTGACGGCGTGGGCGCCCTGTCCAGAGAAATCAATGGGCACAACCACGGTGGATATATTCAAGAAACTCATAGCCTGGACTCCCTGCATGTTCAGGCCAGATATGTTAACCCGGAACCGGGCCCGCGTCCCGGCAACGCCCGGCCTGTCAGGAAAGATCAGCCGTCGAATTTCAACCGCGGATCCCGTGACATACGGTCGAAGATGAACTGGCTGACGGCCCGGATTCTGGCTACTCGCCGCAGGTCCGGATGGGTCAACAGCCACAGTGAGCCGGGGATTCCTGGCTCAAAGACAAACAGCCGTTCCAGGCCAGGGCTGACCTGGTCCGTCGGCACCAGGGCGATCCCCAGCCCACTTTCGGCCATGGCTGCCATGGTGTTGAGTGAATTGGTGGTGGCCACGAACTGCTCCCGGGGGATGCGCTGGTGCAGGTGCTGGAACGCCGCCAGCCGCTGGAACCCCTGGTCGGCGCCAATCAGCCGGTGACCGGACAGTTCCGTCACGTCGGCCGGCCGAGGCCTGCCGGACAGGTATGCCGGGCTGGCCACCAGCACCCAATCCAGGTCCACCACCTTGCGGGCGATCAGGTATTCCGGCGGCGTCGGTGTTGCCCGCAGGGCCAGGTCCGCCTCCCGCCGCCCCAGGTCATAGTCCGAGTCACTGACGATGAGTTCCACCCGGATGCCGGGATGAGACAGCTGCAGGTCCGCCAGCATGGGCGCCAGATGCTGTTCGGCCAGGTTGGCGGCGGTGGTCAGCCGAACGTCCCCCGACAGCTCCTGGTCGCGGCCGGCGGCGGAACGGTTCATGGCATCCACCGCGTCACGGGCGGCCCGGGCATGGGGCAGAAGGTCCTCCCCAACGGCGGTGAGCACGTAGCCGTCAGACAGGCGCTCGAACAGGCGGCTGCCCACCTCGTTTTCCAGGGCATTCAGCTGGCGAAAAGCGGTGGAGTGGTTGACCCCCTGGCTGCGGGCGGCGCCGGCCAGGGTACCGTTCTCGGCAACAGCCAGAAACAGTGGGACATGATTCCAGTTCATTGCATTTGTGCAAACAGTTTTTGCCTATTTTGCTGATTTACTTGCTCATTCGCAAGAAATAACCTGTGCCCCACTGATTTGACACTGACTGGAGAAAACCACCATGAACTCACAACAACAACTGGCCACCCTGCTGCTTCGCGTTTCCCTCGGCGCCATCTATCTGGCCCACGGGTTTTACCTGAAACTGTTTGTATTCACCCTGCCCGGCACCGCCCAGTACTTCGAATCCCTGGGTCTGCCCGGCGCTTTTGCCTACCTGGTGTTTGCCGGGGAAACCCTGGGCGGCCTGGCCCTGCTGCTGGGCTTCCAGGTGCGACTGGCCAGCGCCGGCCTGGTATTGATCGCCGCTGGTGCCACCTGGTTCCACCTGGGTGCCGGTTGGTTGTTCAGCAACGCCGGTGGCGGCTGGGAGTTTCCCGCATTCCTGACCATGGCCACCCTGGTTCAGGGTCTGCTGGGCGCGGGTCCCTATGCCCTCAGGCTGCCGGCCCGCTCACCTGCCCTGGCACAAACCGCCTGAGTGCAACCATCCCTGGCCCGTCCGCTGAGACGGGCCAGGTCTTGTTTACCGGTACCACTCCCATGAAGACCATTTCCGACTACCACGCCCACGTCTACTTCCAGCCCCACCAGCAGCCTGCGGCGCAGCGTCTGAGACAGAGCCTGGATACGCGCTTTGACGTTCGCCTGGGACGTTGGCAAAACCTGCCATACGGTCCCCACCCCAGACCCATGTACCAGGTGGCTTTCACACCAGAAAGGCTGGGCCAGATCCTGCCCTGGCTGATGCTGAATCGCAGCGGACTGGACATCCTGGTGCATCCTGAAACCGGCGACGAAATCCTCGATCACACCGACCATGCCCTGTGGCTGGGCCAGCAACTGCCGCTGAACATGGCCTTCTTCGACACCGGGAGTTGAGGGCATCAGGCAACCTGGCACGCAGATTCCACGGCTTGTGCCGGACCGACCGGGGCCGCGACAATGACGGGATGACCCTGGACATCATGGTGGTGCTGGTCCTGCTGCTGACGGCCATGATCCTGTTCGCAGTGGAATGGTTCAGCGTGGACGTGGTGACCTGGTTGCTGCTGGCGGCCCTGGTGCTCACCGGCGTGCTGACCCCCGGCGAAGCCTTCTCGGGATTTGCCAGCGAAATCATCGTGGTGCTGGGGTCGGTATTCGTGATTTCCGGGGCCCTGGTCAAAACCGGGGTCATGGACTGGCTGGCCCGGTTGGTGCAGCGCTGGACCCGCGGCCGGGAAAGCCGGCTCACGGCCACCATCATGTCCATCAGTGCGTTTGCCTCCGCATTCTTCAGCAACACCAGCGCCACGGCCCTGCTGATGCCGGCCACCCGCAAAGCCGCCCTGGCGACCCGCATCGCACCGGGAAGGCTGCTGATGCCGCTGGCTTACGCCTCCATCCTGGGAGGCAGCTGCACCCTCATCGGCACCTCCACCAACATGGCCGGCAGCAGCCTGATGGCCAGTCTTGGGCTGCAGCCCTTCGGTGTTTTCGAATTCACCCTGGCCGCCGGCGCCGTGGCCATCGCCGGCGTCCTGTACATGGTGACCCTGGGTCGGCACCTGATCCCGCAGCGGGAAAAACATGAGCTGGTGGATGACTACGGCATACCCGACTTTCTTTCCCAGCTTTTGATCCCCGACGGTTCACCGGCCATCGGGCAAGCCCTGGGGCGGCTTCGCCTGTCGGAAAAAGACATCACCCCCGTGGCCATCCTGCGGGGCCGGCAACGCCTCAAACCCCACGGATTGCGCAAGCTGCAGGGCGGGGACCTGATCCTGGTGCGGGCGCCCAGGGACGCCCTGCTCAGGTTCCAGGATGCCAGCGACTTCCAGATCGAGTCACCCGCTGTGGAACGGCCGGCGGACCTGAGCATCGCCGAAGCCGTGCTCACCCCCCAGTCGCGGCTCATCGGGCAGTCCTTGAAACAGCTGGATTTCTACCGGGTGTTCGGCCTCACGGTGCTGGCCATATTCCGGCGCGGACACGCCTACCCAAAAAAAATTGACAACCTGCCGCTGAAGGTGGGGGACGTGCTGCTGCTGGAGGGCGCCACGGCCGACCTGGAGCGGCTCCAGGGGGACCGGGACCTGTGGGGCCTGATGGCCATCGAGCCTCGCCAGACCACCCACCGCCAGGGCCTGTGGGCAGTGGCCGCCCTGGGCGCCGCCGTGGCCGCTTCCGCCCTGGGTGTACTGCCCATGGCCATCGCCTTCCTGCTGGCGGCCCTGGCCCTGGTACTGGGCCGCGCCATCACCCCGGAACAGGCTTACCAGTTCGTTGAGTGGCGGCTGATCGTCCTGATCGGAGGCATGACCAGCTTCGGCCTGGCGATGCAGAAAACCGGCGCAGCGGACCTACTGGCGACCAGCCTGGTGGACTGGACCCAGCCATTGGGCGTCTATGCCACCCTGGCATCGCTGTCCGTCCTCGCCGTTGTGCTGACCCAGCCCATGTCCAACGCCGCCGCGGTGCTGGTACTGCTGCCGGTGGCGCTGGCCGCGGCGGAGGTCATGGCCGTGGACCCACGCAGCGTGGCGGTGCTGGTGACCCTGTCGGCCTCGCTCTCCTTTATCACACCCCTGGAGCCGGCCAGCCTGCTGGTTTACGGCCCGGGCAAGTACCACTTCCGCGATTTCATGATCGCCGGGCTGCCGCTCACCGTGATTTCCATCGCGCTGTTGCTGTTGCTGGTCCCGCTGCTCTGGCCGCTGCAGGGCTGACTGAGCAGGCTCAGGCCGAGCGGGTTACGGCCCGGCTCACCCGGTCGAGTACTGAGACAAGGTCCTGCACGAGGTCGTCTGCGTGCTCGATACCCACGGACACCCGAATCAGCCCGTCGGTAATGCCGAGGCCCTCGCGGTCCGCGGGATCCATTCCTGAATGAGAGCTGGCCGCGGGCCGGGTCACCAGAGTTTCGATGCCGCCGAGGCTGGGTGCGTTGGTCATCAGTTCCAGGCCGGAGATCAGGGCCTCGGTTTCCTCACCGGACAGGCCCAGGTCGAAACTCAGCATGCCGCCAAAGCCATGAAACAGGCGCGCAGCCCGGTCGTGCTGGGGATGAGACGCCAGGCCGGGATAGTTCACCTGCTGCACCGCCGGGTGATCCTCCAGCACCCGGGCCACGGCCAGGGCATTGGCATTCTGCCGCTCCATGCGCAGGGCCAGGGTTTTCAGCCCACGCTGCAGCAGGAAACAGGTATTGGGGTCGAGAATGCCGCCCAGGTGATCGAGCTTCTTCTTGATCGGGGCCACCAATCGATCAGAACCCACCACGGCCCCGGCCACCAGGTCCGAATGGCCGTTCATGTACTTGGTGGCGCTGTGCAGCACCAGGTCAAAGCCCAGCTCCAGGGGCCGGAAATTCACCGGTGATGCAAAGGTACTGTCAATCATCGAGATCAAACCGCGCTCACGGGCGAAGCGCTGGATCCCTTCCAGGTCGCCCACCTGCAGCAGCGGGTTGGTCATGGATTCAGCGTAAAACACCCGGGTACTGGGACGGACCTTGTCGGCCCAGGAGGCGGGATCATTGGCATCAACGAAGTCCACCTCAACGCCCATCGCGGGCAGGTCCTGAACCAGGAAATCCAGGGTGCCACCGTACAGGCAATCCTGGGCCAGCAGGTGATCTCCGCTGGACAGGTGAGTCACCAGGGCGGTGGTGATTGCCGCCATGCCGCTGGCAGTGACCAGGGCCGCTTCACCATTCTCCAGCGCCGCCAGCTTGGCATGCAGGGCGTCGTGGTTGGGGGTGGTACTGAGCCGGATGTATCCCAGGTTGTGGTAGTCGGCTTCCTGGTTGTCCTCGAAGGTTGCCGACTGGAAAATCGGCATGGAAACGGCGCCGCGAATGCGCGGCTTGGGCTCACCAGCATGGATCAGCTGGGTTTCAATTTTTTTCCTGGGCATGTCGGGCTTCCTGGGGGATCTGTGCTGGTGCTACGGGCTGGCGAAGACCAGCTTCACTTCGCGACTCTCGATCAGGCAGTTGCCGTCAACGTACCGGTACTGATCATGGTATTCGGCAATCAGCGGTCCTTCGAACGGGACCGGGCCAGTTGTTCCATCCCGGGTAGCCCGGTACACCTTGACGTAGACCAGGCCCTCGGCGGTTTTTTCCCCGGTGATGGCAATGCGGATCGGCTGTATCCAGTGACGGGTGCGACTTTCGCTCCAGCGTTGGGCCATGGCTTTGCCAATGGCTTCCCGACCTTCCAGGGTTCGCTGGAAAACGAAGCGGGCGTCCTGGGTAAACAGGCCTGCGTAGGCGTCAACCTCACCGCGATCCCGGTAAGCAACATAATCGTGGTTGGTGGCCAGGCAGGCCGACCGAAAATCGTCAGCGTGATTGCCTGACGCCGAAGCACAGACAAGCCACAGCAGCAGCGCTGCCGGCGCCCTGCCCGCAGGCATCAGGCAGCGGCCTGGGATCGAATATCCAGGTGATTCAGGATGGACTGGGCAGCTTCCCGACCCCCGGCCACCGCGGTGACCACCAGGTCAGCGCCCAACACCATGTCGCCAGCGGCAAACACCCGGGGATTACTGGTCTGGCCACCACCATCGTGCCCGTTGACCTTGACCCGGCCGTCGTCATGCAGGTCCACGGCCAGTTCACTGACCCAGTCCGGCATATTCGGCCGGAAGCCAAAAGCCACGATGACCGCGTCGGCCGCAATCACCTCCTGGCTGCCTTCGATGGGGAATGGTTTCAGCCGGGATGACCCGGGTTCCGGCCGCAGCTCGGTTTTCTGGATCTCCATGCCAGTGACCCGGCCGTCATCGTTTTCTACCGCCAACGGATTGCACTGGTAGTGAAACTTGACGCCTTCGGCCATGGCGTGCTCCACCTCGCGCTGGGATCCCGGCATATTCTGTCTGTCCCGCCGATACACGCAGTGCACCTCGGCGGCGCCCTGGCGAATTGCGGTGCGCACGCAGTCCATGGCGGTATCGCCGCCACCCAGGACCACTACCCGCTTACCCGCCAGGTCAATATGCGGATAGCTGGCCATGCTCAGTTCATGCAGCGCATTGGTCTGACCAATCAGGTAATCCAGCGCCCGGTATACCTGGGCTGAGCCGAGACCCGGGATCACGGAGGTCACGGGCCGGTACGTCCCCATGCCCAGAAAAAGCGCGTCATGACGCTGCATCAGTTCGTTGGGCTGGACAGTTTTGCCCACCTCGGTATTGAGCTCAAAACAGATGCCCATTTCCTCGAACACCCGACGGCGGCGGCGAACCACCTCCAGTTCCAGCTTGAACTCCGGGATTCCGAAGCTCAGCAGGCCGCCGATCTCCGGGTAGCGGTCATAGACCGTGGTGGCGACGCCGTTGCGCGCCAGCACGTCAGCGCAGGCCAGCCCGGCGGGGCCGGCGCCCACAATGCCGACACTGCGGCCGGTGGGACGCACCTTGGAAAGGTCCGGCCGCCAGCCAGCTTCAAAGGCGGTGTCCACGATGTAGCGCTCCACCGCACCGATGGTGACAGCGCCGAATCCCGTCTGCAGGGTGCAGGCTCCCTCGCACAGCCGATCCTGGGGGCAGATGCGTCCGCACATTTCCGGCAGGCTGTTGGTTTCATGGGCCAGTTCCGCGGCTTCCTCGATCCGGCCCTCGGCCACCAGGGCCAGCCAGTCCGGGATGTAGTTGTGCACCGGGCACTTCCACTCGCAGTACGGATTGCCGCAGTCCAGGCAGCGCTCGGACTGGGCGCTGGCGCTTTCCGGCTCGAACGGTTCATAGATTTCGCGGAACTCCTCACGTCGGACCTTGACCGGAATGACGTGGGGGCTCTGCCGCTGCAGGTTGAGAAATTTGAAGTTCTTGTCGCTCATATCGTCAGCCTTTTACCAGCCGCACGGGCACTTTTTCCGATGCCGCCTGACCCTGGACTATGGCGGTGGGTTGGATCACCTGGAATTCCAGCTGGAACTGGTCGAAGTGATTCAGGATCCGACGGGCCCAGGCACTGCCGGTCAGCTCGGCGTGACGCTGGATCAGGCTGGTCAGCAGACTCATCAGGGAACCGTTGGAATCGTCCCCGGACAGATCCAGCAGGCTCTGGGCGGTCACGAACTCCGGGTTCAGGCAATGCGCCAGCCGCTGTTCCCGGTCCAGCACGAAGGCGCGCCCGCCGGTCATACCCGCGGCAAAATTGGGTCCAACCTCGCCCAGCACCACCACGGTGCCGCCGGTCATGTACTCGCAGCCGTGGTGTCCCACGCCCTCGATGACCGCCACCGCTCCGGAATTGCGAACCGCGAAGCGCTCACCGGCCTGGCCGGCAGCAAACAGTTCACCGCCGGTGGCCCCGTAAAGGCAGGTGTTGCCGACAATGGTGGAACGGTGTACCGATACGTCCTGGGCCGACGGCGGCGTCACCACGATGCGGCCACCGTGCATGCCTTTGCCCACGTAGTCATTGGCATCTCCCACCAGCTTCAGATCCATGCCGGGCATGCACCAGGCCCCAAAGGTCTGCCCGGCCGAGCCCTCGAAGCGGAATCGGAAGCGCTGCTTCTGCCGCTCGGGCTTGGCGGCAATCCAGCCGGCCAGGCTGGCGCCCACCGCGCGATCGTAGTTGCGGATTTCCAGGCTCACCTCACCGCCGCGATCCAGCGCCTTGGCCTTGCGCAGCACCTGCTGATTCAGCTCACCCTGGTCATGGGGCTGGTTGGAGTCGGTCACGCAATAAGGCGGGAACTTGTTGCGGGTCTGGGCTGCCTTGAGGATGGGCCCCAGGTCCAGCTTGCGCTGCTTGTCGGTCTCACCCTGGCGCACCACCAGCAGGTCGCTGCGGCCGATGATGTCCTGCAGCCGGGTGAACCCCAGACTGGTCAGCAGCTCACGAACTTCCTGGGCCACGAAGCGGAAATAGCGCATGACCTTTTCGGCGTCACCCGCAAAATGTTTCTGCCGCAGCACAGAGTCCTGGGTGGCCACGCCGGTGGCGCAGTTATTCAGGTGGCAGATGCGCAGGTACTTGCAGCCCATGGCGATCATCGGCGCGGTGCCGAAGCCGAAACTCTCGGCACCCAGCATGGCGGCCTTGACCACGTCCAGGCCGGTCTTCAGACCGCCGTCCACCTGCAGCCGGATTTTGTGCCGCAGGTCGTTGGCCACCAGGGCTTCGTGGGCCTCGGCCAGTCCGATTTCCCAGGGGATACCGGCGTACTTGACCGAGGTCAGCGGACTGGCGCCGGTGCCGCCATCATGACCGGCAATGGTGATCAGGTCGGCGTAGGCCTTGGCCACCCCGACCGCGATGGTGCCGACTCCGGGGGCCGATACCAGCTTGACCGAGACCAGGGCCGTGGGATTGACCTGCTTGAGGTCAAAGATCAGCTGGGCCAGGTCCTCGATGGAATAGATGTCGTGGTGGGGCGGCGGCGAAATCAGGGTCACGCCGGGCCGTGAAAACCGCAGCGCAGCGATCTCCGGGGTCACCTTGTGGCCGGGCAGCTGCCCGCCCTCCCCGGGCTTGGCGCCCTGGGCCACCTTGATC
>JAAUYH010051153.1_pt1 | contig 26019 bp, 14 predicted proteins | sample 7278061 | NCBI WGS metagenome assembly JAAUYH01 (sample SAMN14350203, study PRJNA611818) | marine sediment metagenome | isolation source: surface marine sediment (0.6m) | place: French Polynesia: Moorea | collected 2018-08
CGGGTTAAGCATTAACGCCTCCTGCTTGATGGCTTGTTATAGTTATCTTTATTGGTTTTGTTAGTGCGCCCTTGAGATGGCGCGATCTCGCCGAACTCACGGGTGAGGTGGAGCCAAAATAGAGGCTCGGCCATTTCCCGAACGAACATCCCATCTACCTATCTACTGCCTTTTAGTGGAGCATCTTTGACGCAACTTCCCTAGGACGATTGACAGAACATGAAGCGATCGCTGTTCAGATTTATTGCGCTCCTGATTGGGATCTTCATTCTAATATTCAATGTACGGCTCCATCGCCTAGGCAACGTCCAGGTCGTACTCTCTCAACTCAAATACCTTGAGAATGCTATGTCCAACGGTGCAGGCGAGAAGATGCAAGCCTATTTTCCTGAGGGTTATGTATTCACCTGGGCTCTCTATGGACTGGCGTCGGCGCGGGTAGTTGGTCAGTTGGAACCCGATGATGTTCGTCGGACACACCAGCTAGCGGAAGCATGGAGAGCGGTGGAAGCGCTCCGCTCTAACCAAGCGAGATCGACTTTCATACAGGAGATGTCTCCTAATTGGGGGGTGTTCTACTCCTCGTGGTCTCTTTATGTGCTTGCAGAGTACGTCCGGGCCGCTGGTTCGGAGAACGTCAGCAATGATGTACTTCAGCTATTTATGCAGGAGGCGGACTTGCTTGCTCAAGCCATCGAGAGCAACGAGAGCCCATTTTTAGAAGCCTATCCACATCTGGCATGGCCTGCGGACACCTGTGTCGGTATCGCCGCGCTAGGAATTTATGACGAGGCAGTCGAACCTCGGTATGAGAAAATCGTGCGCAATTGGACGCTCAAAGCCCGACGATTACTTGATGATGAACTTGGAGCTCTCAGTCATGCTGCTGATCCCATCACTGGCTCACCCATAGGCGGAGTGCGAGGAGGAAGCCTCGCACTCATGAGTCGAGTACTCGTTGATGCAGACCCAGAATTAGCTCGAGAACAGTATGCTATTCTTCGAAACAATTTTGTGGACTATCGATTGGGCGTACCAGGCGTCCGCGAGTATCCCCACGGCGTCAGAGGGAACGGTGATATTGACTCAGGGCCGGTTATCCTCGGATTCGCTGGACCCGCTGTTGTTGTTGGCGCCGCGGCGGCGAGAGCAAATGGCGATATTGATCTGGCGAATACATTGCTAGGGGGAGTTGAGGCAGGAGGTTTACCAATAGAAATCCTAGGGCGACGTCGTTATGCGGGGGGGCTGATACCCGTTGCTGACGCCTTTATTGTATGGGCTCGTACCTCACCAGCTCCATCAGAGCAGGTGTTTGCTGATGGGAGGCGAGTAGTCCCTCGAATGTGGCGCTTACCAATTCATACGGTATCGCTTTTTCTATGTTTAGTCATGTTTTGGCGTGGAAGATAACGTTTCAAGTTAAATAGAGAGAATGAACAACCTAATTTTAATCCGACGGTAAGTCGACGCTCCATTTTTATCCGACAAAAATTATTTCATAGTCTTGCCATACATAGTGAATACACTAGACAAACAAGTATAGTTTAGTTATATTTTATACAGAATCTACCTATATTCCCTGAGTTGACTCTGGTGGTTAACTCAGAAATGTCATCTTAAATCAGTGGAAGTGACTAGAAAAACGCTCTTTATCAGAGAGTCGTAGAAAATCTTCCTGCAAATATCCATACATGTCTTACATCTCGAATTGCCTCCACAGGATAGTTTAAGGCAGGCATAGCGATGTATTGCCAGGTTGCATATTTTGGTCGCCATGAGGCGGTAATCGCTCTGATATTGCGATCAAACTTGTTGTTGATAGTTAGTTCTTTAGGAAATAAGCCCTAAGTGTTTCTAATTTGCTAAATCATCAAAAGTATCATCATGTTTCAAAAGAAATCTATATGTCTAGGACTGTTTAATCGATTTCAATCGGAAAGTACCTACGGCTTCACAGTAATTGAACTTCTCGTTGCAATTTTAATTATTTCTTTCTTGTCCGCGATCGCCTTGCCGTCTCTCCTTGGCCAAGTACACAAGGCCAAAGAAACTGAAGCTAAGACGGCAGTTAGCACGCTTCGAAAGGATCAGTATTATTTTTACTTGGAAAATAATAGTTTTTCACAAGATCTAAAAGATTTGAATTCTCTTAATTATGAAATAAAAAAACATTCGGAGCATGACTACTTTGAGACCGAAAACTATATCTACTTTGTCGCGCCTCACGAAAGTCTTCACGGTAGACTGCATCTAGCGATTTCAAAACGAAAAGGTCTAAGATCTTACGGTTCAGCTGTTTATCTCAAGAATAATCAGCTAGAAGAATGTAGTTTATTCCCCATAGATATTAGTTCAGAGAATTCATCTTCCGAAATAATTAATATTATTCAAGACGCCAGTATAAATCATGAACAATATTGTTCCTAAGTAGCTGATCAATGGGGTTATCACAGATTCAGATCATTGGCTTGATGAGACTTTCCCATTTAAAGCTTGAACTTTTGTCGAGGCCATATTTTGACGATGGTCAAAGTCATGGAGTAAACCCATCAAGGCGGGTACGACGGTAGGCGTCAAGAGCGTCGAGAAAGTAAGCCCGCCCGTGAGAGCAATTCCAAGGCCCTGGTAGAGTTCAGCTCCCTCCCCAGGAATAACAGCTAAAGGCGCCATCCCAAGAACGCTGGTGCTGGCGGACATCAGAATCGGGCGGAGGCGATCGCGCGTCGCCAGATACAGCGAACGATAATACTCTTCTCCCCCTTGCCGCTGTAGCTGCAGGGCGCGGTCCACCAGCAGAATTGCATTGTTCACCACAATGCCCACTAAGATAACGAAGCCCAACCCCGTAATCATATCGAGCGGCACAGTCACCCCAGGAATTAAATTGGCCAGAACAATACTGAGCACTGCGCCGGTTAGCCCGACCGGAACGATGGCCATAATCACCAATGGGTAGAGGAATGAGCGATAGAGCGCAACCAGGAGTAAATAGATAATAAACAATGCGAAGGCGAAGGTAGCGCCCAGTTGATTGAGGGTTTCCGCCAATTTGTCCGCTGACCCCGACAGCTCTAACCGAATCCCCGGGGTCAGTTCTTCCCGAAACGGCGATAAGACTTCTCTTTCCGCTTGTTCTACGAGCTTACCCAGAGGGGCGGTTCGGGAAAGGCTGACTTTGAGGGTGATGGAGCGCTCTAAATTGACGTGGTTAATCCGATCTGACCCGGTAGTTTCCACCACATCCGCCACATCCGCCAGCTGCATCCGTTGTCCATTGGGACTGTACAGAGCTAGTTGCCGCAGGTCCTCCGGATTTTTGACAAAAGCGTCCTGTAGCTTCACCGTCACATCCACTTCTTTAGCGCCTACGACAAAGTCAGACGCTAAGCGTCCCCCCAACGCCGCCTCGACCATAGCCCCAACGTCAGCAGCGTTGAGACCGACTTCTGCTAAACGGGCGCGGTTTGGGACAACCTCGAGTTGCGGAGCGCCCGCTACATAGTCAGAACGAACATTGGCGACGCCAGGTAATCCTCGAAGCTGAGTCGACAGATCTTTCCCCAAATCAGCCAATGTCTCCAGGTTCGGCCCCGTGAGCCGAACTTCAAATTCCTTGCCTGGGTTGCGAAAGATAGACGTACGGGTAGGAAACATGAAGCGATAGCCGGGATAACTGAAGCTTTTGGGGATAAGACGGCTGGCGATCGCGTCCAGACCTCGACCATTGGCGTACTCCGATTTGAGGGCGATGCCCATGGCCTTGAATCGGGGGGAATGGATAAAGAACACCCGCTCCACTTCCGGCTGCGACTGGATAAATTCTCGAGGCTTTTCTGACAGTGCGATCGCTTCCTGCACACTAGTTCCCGGCAGCGTTTCACTCAACCACAGAATCAAATTGCGGTTGCCTTGGGGGAGATAATCAGCGGGAGGCAAGAGCAAAACACCGACAATAAATAAAACGATCGGTAGGGAGAGGGCGAACAGGCGTCTCCGGAGACGCCCCCGCCCCATAGACCAACACGCCGTGTTCAGCAGCGCTCGCTCCACCTTGTCTTGTATCTGGCGAAAGGCGGCGGATGCGCGCACAACCATTTGCTCAAACCAATTCCGACGAACTCCCTCCACCTGTTGCAACCGTTGCATCTCGGTCTGGTTGAGAAATAAACCACAGAGCATGGGGGTCAACGTCAAGGCGGTGAACAGCGAAAACAGCACCGACGCCGCCAGGGTAATGGCCACATCAGTGAACAGTTGTCCGGTTTCCTCTTGCACTAGCACAATGGGCGTAAACACCGCCACCGTCGTCAGAGTAGATCCGAGCATGGCGCTCCCCACTTCTCTGGCGCCGTCAATCGCAGCTCGCATCGGCGGTCGTCCCCGCTGCAAATGGGTGAAGATATTTTCCAGCACCACGATGGCGTTATCCACCACCATCCCCACCGCAAAGCCCAGTCCAGCCAAACTGATGATATTCAGCGATCGCCCCAAGGCATGCATGACAATAAAGACGCTTACCATCGCCGTTGGGATGGTCAAGGCGATCACCGCCACTGAACGAGAGGATCCTAAAAACAACAACAGCACCGCAGTGGCCAGCAGCGCACCGGTAATCAGATTATTGCGCATCAGGGCCACCGACTGGTCAATGTAATCACTTTCGTCGTAGGCAATCCGAAACGTTAGCCCCTCATTCTGTTGATCAAACCGTTCTTGGAGTCTGTTCAGGGTTGTCCGAATCCCTCGAGACACCTCTGGAACATTGGCGCCGACCTGACGGGTGACCCCGATCGCCACTGCTTTCTCGTTATTAAACATCAGGACGCTCTGCTGGAGCTTACGGCCCATTTGAACCTGGGCCACATCCCCCAGAAACACCGTGCCCGCTTGGTCTCGACGCAACACTAATTGTTCCAAGTCCTCGAGGGTCTGAGAGCGACTCACCGTCCGCACCCGATACTCCCGCCGCCCCACCACCAGCGGTCCGCCCCGGATATCCCGGTTATTCCGCCGCAATGTTGTCACCACCTGACCAATCTCGAGATTTCGGTCTGCTAGCGCTTTGGGATCAACCTTAACCTCCACCTCTCGGTCTTGTCCCCCCACCACAAAGAAACTGTCGATTCCCTGAATCCGGCGTAACTCCGGATCGACAATCTGGTTAACTAGATCTCGATAGTGGTTCACATCAGCAATGCGGCCTTCTTTGGGAACCAACATCAACCACATCATCGGACTACTGCTGGTGCTGGCCACCGAAACCCGAGGATCCCCCGCCTCAGACGGGAGATTGCCCACCCGCTGCAGTTGATTGATCACATCAATCAGCCGATCATCTACATCTGTCCCCCAAGTAAACTCCAGATTGATTCGGCTGCTGCCCGCTCGGGAAGCACTGGTAATCTCCTGTACCCCCTCCACGTCTTCCATCACGTCTTCGATGGGCCGGGTAATCAGATCTTCCACTTCAGCCGGACCCGCTCCAATGTAATTTGTCCGAATACTAATTTCTGGGCGATCGCCCCCAGGCTGCAACTCTAACGGCAAGCCTAAAAGGGAGATGATTCCAAATAAAATGATCAAGGCAAACAGCACGAAGGTGCCATGCCGCCAACGAATCGCAGTTTCTATCAAGTTCATAAGTAGAGGGGATCAGCACATTGTTTTAATGAATCAGAATTTAACGTGTATAAAATCTAATATTACGGGGAAAAGTGGGCGTACATTTCAACATGGTTGGTTGAGGAATGCAGAAACAAAGAAGGGTGCAATTCGTTGTTCTTCTCTTCGCATTGATAGTTTTAGCGATTGTTATAAATTTTGCGGAGCCTATAGCAGCTTGGCTAGACAATTGGGCATTCATCAATATCCTTGATGCGATGAGTAAATTGGGAGTACTGATTGCGGTAATTGCTTTTCTGATGGAAATTCCTAAACGAGAAGAGAGGGCTAAAGCTGAGAAGCAACGAACACAATTTGAGTATTGGCAAGTAATTGATGCAGCTGCATCTGCTGGAACTTCAACCAGTTATGCTCGCAAAATTGCCTTAGAGAATCTGACAAAAGAAGGGGTGTCACTACGAAATATAGATGCTTCTAAAGCAGAACTCCGACAAATAAACTTGGAAGGAGCGGATTTGGTCGGCGCCAATTTGAGAGAAGCAGATTTGACGAACGCCAGACTAGATCGAGCGGATTTATCTAAAGCGTCTCTTGATCGAGTCCGATTGTATGGCTCCAGCTTGTTAGATGCAATGCTAGACAGCACAGATTTGAGAGAAGCGCTGTACGATGACAAAACGTCTTTCCCTCAAGGTTTTCAGCCAGAAAAGATTGGAGCCTATCGGATAGCGCCCGGAACTTCTTTACCAAGAGTTAAGCTATCAAATGCAATTTTATGGAGTGTCAATCTTCAAGGTGCAAACCTACAAGATGCAAACTTCTCTGAAGCCAGATTTCATGGGTCCTTATTGCAGAATGCGAATTTCCAAGGAGCAAATCTGCAAGGCGCAAAATTTCGGAGTGCAAATTTAGAGGGGGCTAATCTGAGACACGCCAACATTAAGGAAGCAAATTTCTGGGATGTAAAGGGATTAACGATTGAGCAGGTTAAATCAGCCCAAAATTGGGAGGAGGCGACTTATAGTCCCAGGTTATGTATTGAGTTAGGACTGAACAATCGTAAAGAATGATTTTCTTCTCATTCATTTACTACCTTCACCATTGCGCCATCCGCCAAAGCATCGCCGCCTTTGAGAACTATTGATTGCCCTGGCCGAAGATTTTCCGAGGCAATGAGGACGGTCTCCCCCATATCGGTGATCAGGTTAACTGCGATTTGTTGGACCGTATCTTGATTGACTAGGAAAACCCACCATTGCTGATCGCGTCGGGTAAGGGCGTCACGGGGGACGATAAAGCCTTCGGTAGGGTTAGGGATTTCAAGGGCGGCTTGAATGGCGATACCGGGAACGAGTTCGGCGGGGGGATTATTCAAGCGGATACGGACGGTTTGACGACGGGAGGCGGTGTCGGCGATTGGAACGACTCCAGCGATGGTTGCCTGAGTCCGCCAATTGGGTAAGGCGCGGGCGGTCAATTCTACAGAGAAGCCGGGAGCTACTTGACCGGTGAGGGATTCTGGGATCTCGAGGAAAATGTCGACCACTTCGCTATCGATCAGGGTGACAATCGGGTCGGCGCTGTCCACATAGTCGCCGACGCTGACTTGCCGCGATCGCACCACCCCATCCGAAACGGCTTTAATTTGGGTGCGCTGTAACGACAAGCGGGCTTGTTCAACGGCGGCTTGAGCGGCGGCGACGCTAGCTCTCTGAGCCGCAAGTTCCTCAGCGGTGGAACCGGCTTGCGCTTCGGCCAATTCAGCCGCCGCTTCTAAGCGTTCGCCCGTGGCGATGTCAGCAGTGGTCTGGCTTTCCACCAGCGCGCGACGAGACAAAGCGCCCTGTTCCACCAGTTCCTGGGTCCGTTCCAAATTGTCCAGCGCTTGCATTTCCTGAGCCTGAGCCGACTGCAAGGCCGCTGCTAATTGAGCGACCACCTCTGGTCGGGTTCCGCGCTCCAGTTCCGCCAGTTGACTCTGGGACTGGGCGAGTTGAGCCTGGGCTTGAGATAGGGCCAGCTGCTGGTCGATGGAATCCAGGATAGCGATGACGTCTCCGGCGTTGACGCGATCGCCCTCACTCACCCCAATTTGCTGCACTACGCCAGACGTCTGACTTCGAATCGTGGCGCTTTCCCCCGCCTCCACCTGCCCCAGTAATTGAACCCGTTGGACGCCTCGACCCGCTTCAAGCGGAATGGCGATAACGGGACGGGGACGCGCGGTTCGCTCAGTTTTTGGCGCTTGGGATGGCCCTTGAGCGATCGCAACCCATCGCCAAATACCAACGCCGCCAACCGTCAAAATCAGAATCCCGAACAGCGCCCATAGCCATGAACGCTTTGGCGGATAAGGGTCGGGACTCCTTTGCTCTGACTCAGAAGGTGGTTCTAAAACCGGAGCTTGAGAGTGGGTAGATTTCATCCTTCCAGGCAATCCTTCCAAGCAAATGACATGAAGTATGTCCTTAAACCTTACCAAGATGGCGGTTTTTTTTCTGTTCTGGGAATTGGTGCGGAGATCGGCGGTTCCGAAAGACTTTTAGTTGGGAGGTAGATGGTAGACAGGTTTTATACTAAGTTAGAAACCTTGCTCAAACGCCATCCTCGTTTCCATGGGAACGGTTTTGAAAAAATCCTTGGAAAAATTTGGCCGCGCTAATGCTCGGGTTAGTTCTGCGGCGTTAGTGGGAATTGGCGCAGTGTGTTGCGATAGTGTGCGTCAGCAGTCGCAGGGGAAGTACTACGAGTTTTTTGCAGGCGGCGGGATGGCTCGGGCTGGGCTGGGTCAGGAATGGACTTGCCTATTCGCCAATGATATTGACCCCAAGAAAGGGGCGAGCTATGCAGCGAACTGGGGTGACGACGTCCTCAGGATTGAAGATATTGGAAAGCTGACGGCAAGGGATTTGCCTGGACAGGTGGATTTGGCCTGGGCCTCCTTCCCCTGCCAGGATTTGTCGCTGGCGGGTTCGGGGGCGGGCTTGAAAGGCGATCGCTCCGGTAATTTCTGGCCGTTTTGCCATCTGCTGCAGGCGCTGGCGGATGAAGGCAGGATGCCGCCTTTAGTGGTGCTCGAAAATGTCTGCGGTGCGCTGACTTCCCATAACGGCAGGGACTTTGCGGCGATTGGGCGGGCGCTGACTAAGACGGGCTACCAGTTTGGAGCCCTGGTGATCAATGCAGTGCATTTTGTCCCGCAATCGCGTCCTCGGCTGTTTATCGTCTGCGCCAAAGCTGAATTGACGCTTCCACCAGCCCTTGTCTTAAGCGAACCGGATCCGGTCTGGCGCACCCGCGCACTGGTCAATGCTCATCAAAAACTGCCGCCAGAGGTCCAAGGCAATTGGATATGGTGGCGGCTGCCCGTTCCTCCTGACCGGCAAGGGGGCTTATTTGATTTAATCGAGCATCAGCCCCAAGGCGTTACCTGGAATACGCAAGCGGAAACGGATTACCTGATGAGTCTGATGAGTCCAGTCAACTTGCAAAAGGTAGAAGCGGCCCAAAAAACCGGACGACCTATGGTTGGCACGATTTACCGCCGCACACGACGAGATGAAACTGGTCGGCGGGTGCAGCGGGCGGAAATTCGCTTTGACGAGGTTGCCGGTTGTCTGCGTACCCCTATGGGGGGGTCGAGCCGCCAGTCAATCATGCTGGTGGATGGCCAGAGGGTGCGATCGCGGCTGCTTTCCCCCAGAGAAACCGCCCGCTTGATGGGCCTACCGGACTCTTACCAACTCCCAGATGCCTATAATCAGGCTTATCACCTGACAGGAGACGGCCTCGTCGTCCCCGTTGTCCGGTTTCTGGCGGAGAATATTTTGGATCCTTTACTCGTTGCTATCCGAGCGCAGTCTAGGAGGCAGGGTGATTGAAAATGCGCCTGATCGGCTGCAGGACGTCTTACAGGCTTTTGTGACGACGAAGAAATTTAAGGGTAAAGGGCCGCTCTGCGTCGCCATCGTTGTCACCCAACACGCTCGGAATATGGGCCTGCCGCTAGATCATTCAAAACTCATCACTGCTGGGGGCGGACAAGTTTTGGGACTTGGTAAAGGGGCCGTGCAAACGGTCCTGAACCAACATGGTATTACTCGTGTTCTGGCGGCGGAAGGAGGCCGTACAAGTCGGGGAAGTCTAGGCAATATGCGGGAATATGTCGCCTTCTTGAATGATCTTGACACGCAGGGGTTGATCGATCTGGAGATCATCGAAGGCTTTTGGATTGATCGGGTGCGCCAGTTCTTTGCAGGTAAACCGTTCAAAATTAAACTCGATGCGTCGCGGAGTTTGCGCACTGTCATTCGAGATGTGTTGGAACAAGCTCAAGACAGGCAAAAGAACGCCCCGGGCGTATACTATGCTGGCGCAGTTATGCAGCACCTGGTAGGAGCCAAACTAGACTGTGCGTTGGGCTTAGGGAAAGTTGCGCATAACAGTTTCTCCACGGCAGATACGCCGGGAGGACGGGCGGGGGATTTCGTGCTGGAAGATGTGGCGATCCACGTGACGACTTCCCCCGGGGAAGCCCTGATTGCAAAGTGTCGGGATAATCTCAATGATGGCCTGCGGCCTATTCTGGTGACATTGCAAAAAGGGATAACCGTGGCGGAAGGTCTGGCGGAAAACGCGAGTATTGCCGATAGAATTGACCTTTTTGAAATTGAACAATTTATCGCCCTACACCTTTATCGGATGAGTCAGTTTAAGGCGAATCGTAAGCTGGCGGTGACGAATTTGGTTGAACGATATAATGCGATCGTCCAAACTGTCGAAACCGATCCATCCCTCATGATCGAAATTCGATAACGATGGACAAGAGTTTTTCACTAGCTATAATTTTTTCTGCTTAGCATGAATACTCCGCATGTGCTTCTTTACCGTATTAGGCGTAATATTTAACTCCACTGCGATTTCTTTATAGGTATTGTTGCTGCGATGAAGTAACCATACCTCTTTTTCACGCGGGGTTAAATCATATTTTTCCGCCTCCTCATTAACAATGTTATGAATCGCCTGATGGCGATCAGCGATCGTCAGTAATAGGCAAGGATCGTCAATGGTTTCTAAATGCAGCCATCGCGCCTTCACTCGAAACATAGCCGAATCTTCAATAAAAATGTTTGATTGAACAAACCAATGTTGATTCGGGAATAACCTGCGACTACGAATCAAGGATTGACAAATATGCCAAATTTCATCAGGAACGGAACTAGAGCCTGAATTGACAGCCAGATCCTTTACAGTCAATTGTTCTAAAATCTTATGGGCTCTAGCGTTCGCATAAATAAGTTGTTTTTGATCCGTCAAAATAATCACGCCGTCAATCAAATTCTGAATCAGTTCCGCTTTCAGACCTGAAGGTTCAAGATATTGAGACAAGGGAGGGAAGAGAGACACAATCTGTGGGCTAACCGCTTCTCCGGTCTGGAGGGCGTCTGTCAAATTCGAAGTTGATACAACCATTATGATTAAACTGTTTGTCTAAATTACTTGCAGCATAGGGGTTTCAAAATAGCCTGGAGTTGCCCGTATCCCCTGTAAAGTCGCCAGCACCCGTAGGCGGTATATTCCTGGTAACAAAGTTGTTCCAGGAAAAGTAGCAATGTAAGAATGTTGGTTCACCGCAAACGTATTCGGCGGTATGTCGCCTAAAGATGTAGTGGAGCCGGTAGAATAATTTCGGAAATAGGCTTGTACTTGATAGGTAATATGTTGTAGTCGGACGTCTTCCGCAGTCTGCCCCGTCTGCCGAAACAAGATCTCTAACACAAAGGGTTCATTACTTCTGATCACGCCTGGGAAAGACCGCCCCGCCTGCTGAAGCACAATAGGCGCACCGTTAGAAGGAGGTTGAAACGCCCACAGTCGAACAATTTCTAGCTTGACCGGGGAAACATCAGTCCGTCTATCTAATTCAAACGCAGGTTCTTCTCCTTGACTGACTTGAGCCAGCATCCATTGCCGGATTTGTTCAGTTTCTAGGGCAGACCATGTTCGACTGTGTTCCCCTTCTGGATCATACGCGACAATTCGTTTCTCAATTTGATCTGCAATCTGCCGCGTCTGAAATTTAATGGTGAACCTGGCAAGTGACCTCCAAAGCATTTCCTCGACAGGAAAAATATGAGGCCTCTCAACGGTATCCTCTTCTGGACTGACTGACAATGGAGGGATTGCCGCAGCGATACTGTTGTTCTCAGTCGTATCCTCATTGGAGGCTGTAGGGAGAGGAGCAGCGGCGTTCGACTCAGCGACGCGAGATGAGTTTTGTTCTCGTAATTCTAGAAAGTTCTCATATTCTGCTTGCATCATGGCGCGAAAAGAGGGATAGCGATCGGCCCCCGGCAGCCAATCCCCAAAAAACCAGGCTTCCCACTCGCCATCATCGGCCACCACTTGGGGATTCAGAAGATAAATTGCAGACTCCCCAACATCACTAATTTCCAGGGCCGCCTGGAGATACTCCACACGCAGTTTGCTACAGTCTTGCTCTTCTCCATAGACCAAATATTCTTCATCTGAGACTGACGGGGCCGTTAGGTGGGTATTAGCGTCTAAGTGGTTTTCTGAAACCGGGGAATATCTTTCTTGATTTTGTTCTAAAAAAGCATCAATCCAATCTTGATGCCGACTCGCAAACCATTCGATTTCCTCAGTGGACCAAAGCCGATCGATCAACGGCGTTGTCTGACGCCATCCATTAGTGACTTTCAAAAATGCTCGGTAGGACGGAGGCAGGATCATGCCTAAATGCGCTTCCGCCTGATTAATTTGCTCCTCTGTAGCGCCCGGATAGCCTAACCAACCCGATTCAAGCGCCTCAGGCGGAAGATCGGCTTGCTCATCTCCCATTGCCCGGATTAATTCCTGACTCCAGCGCCTGAGGAAACTTTCCCAATCAAACGTACTCATGGTTAAAAAGTTTTCTTAAACGACTTGCAGCACTAGAGCATCGAAGAAAGTGGGTAATGCAGCAATTCCCCGGAGGAACAAGAGTATCTGCAGACGATATATTCCCGCCTGAAGCGATGCTTCAGGCAAACGAATTGTATAGAATGATTGCCCCGCATTAACACGCTGAGGCTCGGTATCGCCTAAAGCAATGATTTCATGGGGTGGAGCCAGGTTCTTTGCATCCCATTGAATACAGTAGGCGGTTTGTGTTGCGGCGATATCAGCCAGACTCTCCCCACTCAAACTAAAGGTAACCTCAAGCGAGAAGGGTTCATTTTGTCTAACCGAGTTAGACACCATACGCTCGGACTGTACACCCAACATGGGCATTCTCGTTTCAGGAGGTTGCAATAAGCGCAACTGCTTAATCTCAGACACAACAGGGTCCATCATCGTCGGCTGGTGGGTCACAGGCCCTGGCGGTCTGGCTTGGGTCACCTGACTCAACATCCACTGTTGAAAGTGTTCACCCTCAATGCTTGACCATGATTCAACGGTGTCAGTTTCAACATGCCGAACTAAGATTCGCTGATCGGTGAGATTCTCAACCTGTCGACCTTGAAACTCAACTGCAAATGATGCAAACGTGCTCCATTTAGCGGCTTCAGGTGAAGTATTCACCAGAGTTTTAGTGTTGAGCACTGGTTCTAAACCTGGCTCAGTCGGTTCTAAACCTGGCTCAGTTGGTTCTGAAATTGGCTCAGTTAGATCCAGCGTTTCTGAAACATCAGCAACAGTGGTTTCCGCATCTGTATTCGGTTGTGCAGCCGCCTCCAGGGATTGGGAAGATTCACTCTCCTCCGAGGTAGATTTTGGGGAGTGCTTTGAATTGTTTGCAGCAGACTCTGGCTCCCCTTGGCGGGAAGCCTTATCAACAAGTTTTTGCGCCTGTGCAATCCACTTTTTTTCAATTTCATTGCGACCTGTCACATGTCCTTCTGTTTTGAGCCGCGACTCTAGATAATCCGGTGACGCACAGGCCAAATCATGGATTGTGACAATCCCAATGGACTTCAGCCACTGGGCTTTGGCCTCCCCAATTCCCTCAATCCTGGTTAAGTCATCGCGTTGTTTACCATTCCCATTTTTTGGGCCTTCACCCTTTGGCGATCCAGCCATCTTTAACCTCTCCCTTTGCTGCCTAAAGCTACTCCAGCCCCCTCAGCATTAATAATAATTTTGCACAGTTTTCCACAGACAATCGCCCAGTACGCGTGCGGGTGTAACTGGGGATTGGCTAGTTTTAAGATTGTTTACCAAACGACTTGGCCTTTTGGTCTCTTCCCCCCATTCTGTTGGTTCGAGGAAACTGGCAGGCGCTAGCAACCTGCAAGTCTAGGGCTGCCCTCTTGGGCGTCTTAAGAGTGGATTGCAGCCAAGGTAAAGGGGGGGAAGGATTAGATAAGCCCTACACAAGGGCTTAACCTTAGTGCTTGGGCAGGGGATAATCGGGTTGATCAGCAATCTGGACCCGCACCTCACCAATATAGCCATATCCGAAGACATATTTACCACATTTATGGGTAAGGGGGCCTACTTCGACTGTAGCCGCTACCTGGTAGAAACCGGGGGTTAGATCCAGCTCTTGTGGCTGGATTTTGGTTCCAATCCAATAATTAAATCGGTTTTCCTCGGTGATTATTTTTACCGGCAGGTCCACTTCAGCCGTTTTCTTTCCAAACCCTTCAAAGCTGAAGCAAACGTGAATAGGAGTTCCTAGACACATCAGTAGTTTGGTCAGAGGGCTTTGATCAAAGTACATGTGGAGACCCACCCACATTTCTTCATTGGTGTCAATGATGTAGGGCGACTGGTAAGGCGCAACTTTCCAGGGCGGGGGAGGATTCCCTTTAGTCCCTGTAACTGAGAGTCCACATAGCTCAAATGAACTTTGACCTAGAACTTGTTTACTATAGGTTTCAGTGCTGGTGTATTGCGGTTGTTCTTGTGCGGGTTTCTTCCGATAATAAGCAGCAATTTCTTCAAGGGCGCTTTCTGCTACCATCTCTGAAGCTCTTTCTACTTCGGCTGCCATAACTTTATCCTCTTTTCTTTTGGGTTATTGAGGCAGTAAACAAGCATGCTTGAGTGAATCTGCGCTGAAAAGGCTCATTGCTGACTCAGCTTGCCTCGGCTTGCTTACCTATTCGAATCATGGCAGAACTGCTCGAAGGTGGAAATTACCCTGGTGGTATACCCCCTTGGATCTGACTCTAAATTCCAAATAGTGAGCATCCCGTCTAGATTCTTCACGTAAGCGTTCGGCCGCTGCATACCAACTGGTTTGATTTTCAACACAGAATTCATCTCGTTTTGCAATCATCCTTAAGGGTAATAGTTGAGTGAAATCCTATGCCCCATAATGGTTAAGGAAATCCCAGGCAGCAAAGTGTTGATTGTCAAGATAGGTATAACTGACGCCTAAGTTAGGGCGCCCAATGGGTTATGAAATGAGTAATTTTACTTAATTTTTAAGATGCACTAGTTAGGAAAATTCAGGTTGCGAGTCATCTCGAAAGCCTGGTTTTGGAGTGCAAAGAGAGGCAATATGGGAGTATAGCCGAAATCTGAGAATTTATGACCTAACGCACTTTTGAAAGAATCACTAACGAAGAAACGCCTGAACACTAGATTCTATTGCTATGTGTCCTCCATGGAAATTCGAGTTGGCGTGCATCTATCAACTCATCTGGAATTTCTTAAGGGAAGTTGTGAAATTCATAGGAATCCCTGATATGAATACCATGAATAACATAAGAAATTTTGCCGTACTCCCCAGAAAAGAATTTCTCCAGACTCAACCTTTAGAGAGAAAGCTTTCCGACCAAGAGTTACCGCCTACTATCTTGAAGGAAATTTTCGAAAATCTAATGAATGGGGTTTTGCTCCTCACCGAAAAAGTTGAACCCATTTATATTGATGATATTGCTCGAAAAATCCTGAGGAAATTAGCCAAAAATAGGCAGCAAACCAGAATTAAAGAGTCCCTTATTAAACAGTCTTTTCATCGCCATCAGGAATCAGACCTCGATTATCAAGACTCTGATCCGGCTGTTATTGCCGCCCCTGAGCACTTCATACAAACGTCTTCCGAATTCCCAGCGGGAGAACAAAGTTTCTGGAGTTCGCTCATTCCAGAAGAGATCCATCACATTTGTCAATCTTTAATTGACAGCCGTAGCTTGTTTCCCCATGAAAATTGGTTAATCGAGTCCAAAATTTTTATTGATCCGTCCAATGCCTTCAATATCAAAGCTCGCTGGATTAAGTTAGAAACGATTGACTTTCCTTGCCTACTCTTGGTGATGGAAGACCAACATCAGTTTGTTAGAGATATCGCAATTGAGGAATCAAAAAAGTTTGGTTTAACCCCAAGGGAACAAGAGGTATGGCTGCTCCATCGAGCTAATTATACCTATCGGGAAATTGCATCGAAGTTGCAAATTACTTCAAACACAATCAAAAAACACATGAAAAGTATCTTCACTAAGCAGAAAAACAGCGTAAGAAGTTAGTCTTTATGGCTAATGCTTCACAGTGAAATTGTGCTTTAAAGGTGGATATAGACGCCAATCGTAGACCTCACCCCCTATCCCACTCTAAGGCTGCATCATTGAGGGTTAAAGGAAAATCCAGCTACAAGTCCCTTGCTTTTTTAGCGGCGTTTAACATGCTCAAATAGCAGTTTTTTTTACACATCTGTAGTACCCTCGTGGGGTACTTGTAGATACCCTAGGGGGATACCCTCCTATTCTCGAAACGCTCAATTTCTGTCAGTTTTTTATCATTTCGTCATATTGATTAGAAAATGAATACAGACGCATTGCATGTAATGCACGTTTTGAAGCGTGAAATTTAGTTTATTTGTACTATTTGATCGCCCGACTCGATGCACAAACACATTGCCAAAGATGTAATCAAAAATTTTGACGAATAGATCGATTGTCCCCAGATGTCTAAAGTTGACCTGTAAACCACTGCAGCTTCAGTCTGGCGAGATCGCATCGACCAAACTAGAAGCTTAATCCAATACGATCGCACCTTCGCCATAATCTGGGTCGAGTGTGTGAGATGAAATCCCCTACATTGAAAGGATCTATATAAATCTACATAAATAATTGCAAGGAAGATGGAAGTAAGTTCTAGGGTTTCCTTTGTCAAATCAGCCTAATAATGAGTTGCGATCGCGCCTAAAGCATGACAATTGGTCGGCAAGAAAATGGACAGGCTGCACTATATATTATTTCTAAATAAAAAGTATTCCAAAGGGTAGTATTAGCTCCTAATAGGAATTTATTACTATAGAGGGTGGAGGACTAAGTTGGGAAATTCAGTAGATTGGTACTTTAAGTACAGTCCAGCGTTCAATCTACCAGAGTCTTCCGACTTAATTTGATAGCGCCTAATTGATCTGCGTTTAGGAAGGCAGCTGGGTTTGGTCAAGCATTGACAGGAGGCCAGAGGAGGAATTATGGCCTTAGATGTACGAAAGTTTTTTCAAGCCACTAATCCAAGCAGAACCCTGGCTGTGGAGAATGAAGAGGATCGCAAATATTACATCGACTTCTCCTCAGTGCGGGGTGGGCGAATTATTGAAGAACTGAAGGAGAATATCGCCTTATGGTTACCCGATGAGCCCACCTGTGATCTCTTTACAGGTCATATTGGCTGCGGTAAGTCAACGGAGTTGCTGCGGTTAAAGGCCGACTTAGAAAAGGAAGGGTTTCATGTGGTCTATTTCGAGTCTAGTGAGGACTTGGAGATGGGCAATGTGGATGTAGGCGATATTTTGTTGGCGATCGCCCGTCGTGTGAGCGAAAGTCTGGAAGAGATTGGCATTAGCTTCAAATCAGGATACTTTCAAAATCTCTTCAACGAAGTTAAAGAGATTTTACAAACGCCGATAGAGCTATCAACGCTATCCACTGATGTGACGTTCTCTGTCGGGATTGCGTCCATCACGGCTCAAGCCAAGGCGAGTCCAAAGCAACGGGAAAAGTTGCAGGGCTTTCTGGAGCCGCGCACCAATGGGATTATCGACGCCATTAATCAGGAATTGCTAGAGCCTGCGATCTCGAAACTGAAACATCAGGGCAAAAATGGATTGGTGGTGATTGTGGATAATCTCGACCGGGTGGACTCTTCTCAAAAGCCATGGGGTCGTCTGCAGCCAGAATACCTATTTGTGGACAGAGGAGCGCAACTGCGTGGATTGCATTGTCACGTCGTCTATACCATGCCGCTGGCCTTGCGGTTTTCGAATGACTATGAAACTTTAACCCAACGGATGGGATATCCCAAGGTCTTGCAGATGGTGCCTGTGCAAGAACGAGACGGCAGCGCTCATGAAGCAGGGATGGCGCAACTGCGAAAGATGGTGTTGGCCAGAGCTTTCCCGGATTTAGAGGAGGATCAACGGCTCGATCAAGTCACCGCTATTTTCGATCAACCTGAGACTTTAGATCGGCTATGCCGGATCAGTGGGGGGCATGTGCGGAATCTACTGAGTCTGCTGAATGACTGGATTAAGAAGGAACGAAACTTGCCCCTATCCCTGAGTTTTCTTGAAACGGTGATTCGGATGCGGCGCAATGAACTGGTCCTACCGATCAGCGTCGATGAGTGGGACCTGTTGCGTCAAGTAGCCCAACGTAAGCAGGTAGCGGGAGATAAAGATTATCAGAAGTTAATCCGCAGTATGTTTGTATACGAGTATAGCGATCAAGAAGGATCTTGGTTCGAAGTCAATCCGATTTTAGCGGAGGCGAAAGAGTTCCAGCCATGACTGACGTCAACCGCGCCGCTCAAGTCACTGCCTATAATCAAGAGGCATTGCAGGAACTGATCTGGGAGATTGATGCCTCGAGAAAAGAATTCTTGCTGATTTTGGCCCGTTGCGACTATCCCAGCCTACGTCACCAGATGGTGCAGCAGTTAAGTGAGCAGTTGAGTGAACGTTGCTCTGTTAAGATTCGCAAACTTGTTTTGAAGCAGTCTGCCAGGGCGCTTTACACCACCATTCAAGCAGAAGTGGGGAATGAGCAGCCAGCCGCCCTGATGGTTTTGGGCCTTGAATCGGTCCGTGGCCTTGATCAGATGTTGGCTGCAGCCAGTCAGTCGCCGGAAGAGTTTCGCAAAAATTTTCGGTTCCCCCTGGTGCTGTGGGTTAACGATGAGGTGCTCAAAAAGCTGATTCGGTTGGCGCCCGACTTCGAGAGTTGGTCCACCACCACTGAGTTTTCCCTGCCGACGGATGTTCTGATCGATGACTTACGATGGCGAGCGGATCACTTATTTACCAAAATTTTGGGCCTGGGTGACGGGCAATTTTCGCCGAATCATGTGATCTTCGGGGCTGGCTACCATTTTGCCCTGAACGCCGCCCTGCGGGACTTGCAAAATCGGGGTCAGGCATTAGAACCCAGTTTGCAAGCCAGCGGAGAATTTGCCCTGGGGCGGGATGATTACGTGAAGGATGAGATTGAGACCGCCCTAACTCGTTACCAGAAAAGTTTGGATTTCTGGCGAGAAACGGGCCAATTGGAGCGGCAAGGCGTCCTGCTGTTTCATATCGGGCTGTGCTATCTCCGTCAGGCAGAGCAGTATGGGGTCGCTGATCAAGGATTCTACTGGGACAAGGCAAAGCACTATTTTCAGACGGCCATTGATTGCTTTGAACAGGCTCAACAACCAGAATTAGTCGCCCGGTTTATCAATCAATTGGGTGAAGTTCTGAAACATCTGGAGGACTGGGAGGCACTGTCCGACCTGGCGCAAAAATCGTTAGGCTTGCAAAAAACTGACCCTAACCCCAGTCGGACGGCCCAAGCTTACGGATTTCTGACCGAAGTCGCTCTGCAGCAGGCTCGCTGGAAAGACGCAATGCAGACTGCCCAGCAAGCGCTTAATCTTATCTTGTCGGCTCCAGAGGAACAGCAACCGGAGCAAAGTCTATATCGATTGCTGTTGGCGAGATCGCTACGGGCGTTGAGACAACCGGCTGAGGCGATCGCTCACCTCGAAAAAGCCAGGGCGCTTGGGCCGCAGGATGACCCGCAGCTATATATTCGTGTTCTGGAAGCCCTACGGGATTTATACTTCAATCAAAAACACTATTTAGAGGCGTTTCGGGCTAAGCAGGAACAGCGTTCCATCAAGCAGCAATATGGTCTGCAAGCGTTTATCGGCGCTGGCCGACTGAAACCCCAGCGTCAGGCTCGATCCAGCTTAGGACAGGTTGAGCGCCAGGTAATAGCGCCCCAGGAGATATCGGCCTCAGGTCGGCAACAGGACATTCAGAAGCTGCGTGAACGGATTGGCGGCACTCAGCATCGGCTAACGGTGCTCTATGGTCAGTCGGGGGTGGGGAAGAGTTCTATGGTGGACGCTGGGTTAATCCCGACCTTAAGGCAAACCCCCATTGGCGGTCGTGATGTGACGCCCGTATTGCTGAGGGTTTATACCCATTGGGTGAAAGAGTTAGGGAAAGCCATAATAGCCGCGCTAGGCGCTTTGCCCATGGGGTCAAAACTGTCTAGTGAATGCGAATCGATAGAGGCCATTCTGGAACTGTTACGTCACAATGAGCCACGCCATCTACTGACGGTTCTAATTCTTGACCAATTTGAAGAATTTTTCTTTATTTGTAAGACGCCAGCCGAACGAAAACGTTTTTTTGAATTTCTCCGGACCTGCCTCGATATTCCCTTTGTGAAGGTTGTCCTATCGATCCGAGAGGATTACCTGCATTATTTACTGGAAGGCAGTCGCAGGGTCAAGTTGGATGTGATCGATGACAACATCCTGGATAAAGACATCCTCTACTACATTGGCAACTTTTCTCCGCCAGAGGCTAAGTCGATTATTCAGAGCCTGACCCAACGATCCCAGGTATATCTGGAACCGGCGCTGGTGGATGCATTAGTCAACGATCTGGCTGGTGATGGGGAGGAGGTCCGGCCGATTGAATTGCAGGTGGTGGGGGCGCAGCTTCAAACTGAGAAGATTACGACGCTGACTCAATATCAGGAACACGGCCCTAAAGAGAAGCTGGTGCAAAAATACCTGGAGGCGGTTGTAGCGGCTTGCGGTCCAGAAAATCAGCGGTTGGCGGAGCTAGTCTTGTACTTTTTGACGGATGAAAACAATACCCGACCACTGAAGACATGGGGTGAGTTGGAGAAGGAGTTGGAGCCGGTCACTGCTGACTTGTTGGCGGCAGCGAACCAGTTGGACCTGGTATTGAGAATTTTTGTGGAATCAGGATTGGTGTTTCTCTTGCCAGAAATTCCCGCTGACCACTACCAACTGGTTCATGATTATCTGGTGGCCTTTATTCGCCAGCAGGAGGAACCGAAACTCAAGGCGTTGACTGAAGCGCTTGAGAAGGAAAGAAAACAACGGAAGCAGAGTGAGGAGCAGCTCAATCATGTTCTAAGAAAGCGTCTTCGGACATCTATCGCCACAGGGTTTGGACTGGCCATTCTAACTGTATTGACCGGAATATTTGCTGTACAGTCAGCCTTTTTAAGGCAAGAAGCAGAAATCAGTGAGATTGAAGCTACCATTGCCTATTCAGAGGAACTCTGGGCGTCTAATCAGGATTTTGAGGCGTTGATGAGCAGTCTGAAAACGTTAGATAACCTGAGACAAGTTAAGGCTTCTATCATCGCTCAATTTATTCCGAATCAGAAATCTAAAGTAGAGAATCTCCATGGAAAAGCGGGAGAAGTGCTCCAGAAGAGTTTCTATCGAGTCAGGGAGCACAATCGACTGGAGGGACATCCAGAAACCGTCTTTGGGGTGGCTTTTAGTCCTGATGGCCAAACCCTTGCCACGGCCAGTGGAGATCACACAGTTAAGCTCTGGAGTCAGAATGGACAAGAACTGGGAACGCTTGTCGGTCATGATCAATGGGTCCGCAGTGTCAGTTTTAGTCCCGATGGCCAAACGATTGCCACGGCGAGTGAAGATAAGACTGTCAAGCTCTGGAATCTAGATGGACAAGAACTGCAAACGCTTAAAGGGCATGAGTATAGGGTCTTGAGCGTCAACTTTAGCCCTGATGGAAAAACCCTCGCTTCCGCTAGTGAGGACAAGACCGTTAAGCTCTGGAACCTGGATGGGAAAGAACTTCAAACCCTCTCTGGTCATGATCAAGCGGTCTTAGAGGTAAGGTTTAGCCCGGATGGTCAAACCATTGCCACTGCCAGTTTTGATCAGACGGCCAAACTCTGGACTCTTGAGGGAAAGGCACTCCAAACTCTAACTGGGCATAAAGATGCCGTCTTCAGTGTGAGTTTCAGCCCGGATGGTCAAACTATCGCCACTGGAAGCAAGGACAAGACCGCAAAGCTCTGGAGTCTTGACGGGAAAGAATTGCAGATCCTGAAAGGCCATAACAATACAGTTACAAGTGTGCGTTTTAGTCCAGATGGTCAAACCCTTGTGACCGCAAGTACAGACGAAACCGTTAGAGTATGGGGAGCCGATGGTCAATACCTGCACACCCTGACCGGACATGACAGTTGGGTTTGGAGTGTGGATTTTAGTCCGGATGGGCAGACCCTGGCCACAGCCAGTGCGGATAATACAGTCAAACTTTGGCGGCTCAACCCTCAAACGCTTCTGGGTCATGAGGCTATCGTCCACGATGTCAGCTTCAGTCCGGAGGGGCAGATCCTGGCCACGGCAAGTGGAGACAACACAGTTAAGCTCTGGAGCGTCAATGCTCAGTATCTTCGGTCTCTATTAGGGCACACAGATGAAGTCAGGGCTGTAAGTTTTAGTCCGGATAGTCAGCTCATAGCGACAGCAGGTCACGATAAGACTTTTAGACTCTGGAGTCTAGAGGGTGAAGCACTTCAAACTTTCTCTGGATACGATGAGCTGGTTTTAGACGTGAGCTTCAGCCCGGATAGTCAGACCCTTGCTACCGCCAGTGAAGACAAAACTGCCAAACTTTTGAATCTGGATGGTGAAGAACTTCAAACCTTTACGGGCCATACAGCAGAAGTTAGGGTAGTGAGTTTCAGTCCAAACGGTCAGACTATCGCCACCGCCAGTTGGGATGAGACTGCCAAACTTTGGAGCCTAGAGGGGGAAGAACTGGCTACGCTCAAGGGGCATAAGGGATTGTTAACGGATGTCACTTTCAGTCCCGATGGTCAGACCATTGCCACAGCCAGTTGGGATAACACCGCTAAGCTTTGGAATTTAAAGGGAAAGGAATTGGCGTCCCTCGGCCATGATAGGACTGTGACGGACGTAGCGTTCAGTCCCGATGGCCAGACCATTGCTACCGCGAGTTGGGACAAAACTCTCAAACTCTGGAACCGACAGGGAGAAGAACTTGACACGCTCTACGGACATGGCAGTGCAGTGAGGAGTCTGAGCTTTAGTCCAGACGGTCAGGTCATTGCGTCCTCGGATGAGAGTGGACGGGTGATTCTGTGGAATCTGGATTGGGAGTTGGAGGAATTGCAGGCGCGGGGTTGTGACTGGGTGCAGGGGTATCTGGAGAATAATCCCAATGTTGAGGAGGGCGATCGCACGATTTGCGATGGCATTGGCGTTCAGGAGTGATACAGATGTTTTTACATAACAGACATGACAACTCAACACACGCTCCTGGCTCCTAAAGGGAGAGTAGAGTATTAGTAGAGCGAGGATTTCGCTAATGACTGGCTCACACCCCATAGAAAGCGCCCCTCACTGGCAAAGCATTGAAGAGGTCGATGCCTATAACCAGAATGCTGTGCGAGAGCTAGCCTGGGTGCTGGAAAATACTGTGGGGGAGTTCGCCCTGATTTTAGTTCACTGCAACTATGCGGCTTTACGGGAGGCAATGGTGCAGTGGTTGCATGATACCTGTCCTGTTGAGATCCGTACATTCGTCCTCAAGCGGACTGCCCAGACCCTCTACAGTGAGATCCGAAAAGAACTGAGGGATGAACGCCCCAAAGCATTGACGGTCTTTGGTTTGGAATCTGCAAGAGACCTGGATCAAGTGCTGTTGGCAACCAATCAAATTCGGGAAGAGTTTCGCAAGAACTTGCCTTTCCCCTTGGTGTTGTGGGTCAATGACGACGTTCTCAAGAAACTGATTCGATTAGCGCCGGATTTTTATAGCTGGAGCACCCAGGTAAAGTTTGTATTGGCCAATAGTCAATTGGTTAATGCGCTGGATCAAGGGAAGATTCAGTTATTGAATTCCATCCTGGAGGTAGGTGGGGGGCAGTTTTTGCCGAATGAATTCATCTTCGGTTCTAGCTACCAACCCGAACTTGAGTCGGCTTTGAAGGATTTACGAAGTCGGGGACAGGCGCTAACACCAGAGGTGCAAGCCACGTTAGACTTTGCTCTCGGTCGAGATGATTATGTGAGGAATCAGCTTAAGACAGCCGTAGATCACTACCAAAAAAGTCTGGATTTCTGGAAGCAAACTGGTCAGTTGGAATGGCAAGGTATTTTGCTGTGTCATATGGGGCTATGTTATCTCCGTCAGGCGGAGTATTATGGAGCTGCTGACCGACGCTGGTACTGGGAAGAGGCAAGTCGCTATTTTCAGTCGGCTATTGAGCGCTTTGAACAGGCCCAACAGCCAGAGCTAGTCGCCAGATTTATTAATCAACTGGGTGAAGTCCTGAAACATCTGGAGGCATGGGAAGCACTGTCCGACCTGGCGCAAAAATCGTTAGTCTTGCAAAAAACTGACCCTAACCCCAGGCGGACTGCCCAAGCTTACGGATTTCTAGCCGAAGTCGCCCTGCAGCAGTCTCGCTGGCAAGACGCAAAGCAAACTGCCCAGCAGTCGCTTGATCTTATCCTGCCGACTCCAGCGGATCAGCAACCGGAACAAAGTCTCTATCGGTTGCTGTTGGCGCGATCGCTGCAGGCGTTAGGACAACCGGCTAAAGCGATCGCCCACCTCAAAAAAGCCAGGGCGCTTGGGCCGCAGGATGACCCACAGCTATATACTCGCATTTTGGAAGCCCTGCGAGTTCTGTACTTCGAGCAAAAATACTATTTAGAGGCGTTTCGGGCTAAGCAGGAACAGCGTTCCATCGAGCAGCAATATGGTCTGCGAGCCTTTATCGGCGCTGGCCGACTGAAACCCCAGCGGCAGGACCGATCCAGCTTAGGGCGGGTTGAGCGGCAGGACATGGTGGCCCAGGAGATATCGGCCTCGGGTCGGCAACAGGATATTCATCGGCTAATTCAACGGATTGGCAGCACTCAGCATCGGCTAACGGTGCTCTATGGTCAGTCCGGTGTGGGCAAGAGCTCCATGCTGGAGGCCGGGTTGATCCCGACCTTAAGGCAAGCTCCCATTGGGGATCGCGATGTGGCGCCCGTACTGCTGAGGATGTATACCCGTTGGGTGAAGGATTTAGGGAAAGCCTTAACCGCAGCGCTAGACGATTTGCCCGTGGGGCACAAACCGGCGACTGACTGCAAATCGCCAGCAGCCATTCTGGAACAGCTACGTCGCAACGAGCAACACTATCTGCTGACGGTCCTAATTCTGGACCAATTCGAAGAGTTTTTCTTTACTGGTAAGACGCCATCCGAACGACAACACTTTTTTGAATTTCTTCGGGACTGCCTCGATATTCCATTTGTGAAGGTTATCCTATCGATCCGAGAGGATTATCTGCATCATCTCCTAGAGGGCAGTCGCAGGGTCAAGTTGGACGTAATCAATAACAACATCCTGGATAAACACATCCTTTACCACATTGGCAACTTTTCCCCGCAAGATGCGCAGTCAATTATTCAAAGCCTGACCCAACGATCCCAGGTGTATCTAGAACCGGCGCTGGTGGATGCGTTAGTCACAGATTTGGCCAGCGATGGGGAGGAGGTCCGGCCGATTGAATTGCAGGTGGTGGGGGCGCAACTTCAAACTGAGAAGATTGCGACGCTGGCTCAGTATCAGGAACATGGCCCCAAAGAGAAGCTGGTGCAAAAATACTTGGCGGAGGTCGTGACGGATTGCGGTCCCGAAAATCAACGGTTGGCTAGGCTAGTCTTGTACTTTTTGACGGCTGAAAACAATACCCGTCCGCTGAAGACACGGGGAGAGTTGGAGAAGGATTTGGAGCCGGTCACCCCTGACTTGTTGGCGGCAGCAAAGCAGTTGGACCTGGTGTTGAGAATTTTTGTGGAATCCGGGTTGGTGTTTCTCTTACCAGAAACTCCAGATGACCGCTACCAGCTGGTGCATGATTATCTGGTGATCTTTATTCGCCAGCAGGAGGAACCTGAACTCAAGGCGTTAACGGTAGCGCTTGAGAAGGAGAGGCAACAGCGGAAGCTCAGTGAGGAGGAACTCAATAAATTCAAGGAGCTGGTTGCTGCACTTGAACAAGAAAAGAAACTTAGTGAGGAGGAACTCAATAAATTCAAGGAGCTGGTTGCTGCACTTGA
>JAAUYH010249634.1_pt1 | contig 26013 bp, 22 predicted proteins | sample 7278061 | NCBI WGS metagenome assembly JAAUYH01 (sample SAMN14350203, study PRJNA611818) | marine sediment metagenome | isolation source: surface marine sediment (0.6m) | place: French Polynesia: Moorea | collected 2018-08
GATAGTTCATCCGGGCAAAACGCGGTGGCGTGGGGCAGCAAGTTAGCTAAGTTTTCGCTAAAGCGTTGATCATTGGCGCGGATGACTGAACCAATATCTCGCCCCGCATCCCTGGCTTTGTCCGAAGCGATTAAAGCGACTTCCAGATTCATGATTTGGTCGTCGGTCAAGGCAATAATACTTTTAGCGTTGGCTAAATTGACTTTCCTTAAATTCTGGAGAATGTTGCCTGTGAGAATCGGAATTTGGGGGAAGAGTTCACGCTTATCCTTGTGGGCTGATACTGCAACCAGGGGTTGTTTCAGTTCCTGAAGCAACGTAGTGACTTTACCGCCTACTCTGCCCAGACCCACAATGACGACATGATCTTTGTGGGGAATGGGGTGACGCTTTTGCAGGAATTCAAACCGGATGCTCAAAATATGTTCAGCCGCCAGACCGAGTGTCCCTAGGACAGCTAAGGTGCTGATTATCGTGATCACCAAACAAAATAACTTAACCCACCAATGAACACTTACGTCATTCGGAAAAACATCGCCATACCCCCCAAGTAGTAGAGTAACGGTCGAGAAGGCCGCCTTATTCCAGGGCCAGTTTGCCCCGTATCTCAATAGGATAGCGCCGCTTACCTCCAAGCAGAAGGCTGTTACGAGGCCAGTAAACACCATTCGGCGATTTTGTTTCTCTTGAACCCATTGCCAACTGTTGTTGATTTTGCGCCACCATTGAAATCGGATGATGCTTCGAACAGTTTGTCCCAGTTGTTTGAAGGAGGTATTGGACTGGGTAGACCTTTTGAGGGCTTCTGTATTATTGGGTTCTATCACCTCAACATAGGTGATCCAATCCCCAGCTTTGACCAGTGCATCGGGGCGCCAGCTGTGGAAAATATCAACCCCTTTTGCACCAGGCTGATGGGTGGCCTCCGAAGCAGCTGGATGATTTAACGTTAATAACCGATAGGGGGTGCGTCCCACTGAATAGGCAGGGAGGCCTTCAAACCGACCGTCTCTGGATTTGACTCGCCGCTCAGCAACCCGAAACTGATGGTCGCCAATGCTAAATGCGCCAATTGCGCCATCCCCCAAACCTGCTACGACAAAAGCTGTGGCTGGGAGTTCAGCTGAATCTAGGGCGACACAATTATCCAGTTGCTGCTCTAGAAGGCGATTTAAACTAGAGCGAGAGGACCGCACAACCAAACGCACCCATGGATTCAGTCGACGCGCGGCGAAAGCGGCTTCGATATTGGCGTTTTCGTCCTCGGATAAAAATAGAATTGAGCGGCAGCGTCTGATTCCTGCCTGCTCTAGGACGTCTTCTTGGCGGGAATCTCCAATGATTGGCTCTTGCGCCAGTAAGTTGGATAAATTGGCCGCTGCGAAAGAATTGGGCGCTGCCTTGTCAATGGCCGTGACAGTAATCGGACAATCCTGGGAAGCAAACGATTTCAGGTTAATCACACAGCGCTGGCCTAAATTGCCCAATCCGCAGACGATGAACCGATCTGTGTCAGGTAGCCCTCTATCGTAGTTATTAAGAGGGGAATATGAGGCGTTTGCTGGTTGATCTGAATAAGTGGGTTGAATAAGCTTACTGCTTTTCTGCATCGGTTCTTCTATTGCAAAATCTGGATGCACTCAAAGAAGATAGTGTTGAGAAGCGGCAAAAGGGTTTGAAACCCCGTTAACCTTTCCCAAACTAGACATAGCAGAAGCACCTTCGAACACCCTGTCAGACCTTCCAAGCCAAACGATAAAGCATTGATTTGCTGAACTTTAAAGCTCGAGAGACTGATTACGACTTTCGTTTAATTTCTAACCCGCCTATCTTGATTAATAAATCGCTTAGCGATTTACCTGGTGTGGTGTTCACCTCGATCTAGCTATAAGGCTATCTCACCTCACAAGGTAAGGACGAGGCTTTATACCAAATCCACTCACTCAAAACGAATATGTAAGGCAACTATGATGATGTGTAAAAGTACCCATTAAAGGTCAAGAAGATTAAATTCACCCTAAGACTTCTACTTTAACAATTCTTAGATGAATTGAATTGAAAGTTTACACTGTAGTTGGGCAACTTCATAGAAACTTTTTGTTTTATTTGACTTGGGGCCTCTATTCAGGGCTTCGGCTGTCTTGGTAAAGGAGGCGCAAAAAATAAGCGTCCATAGGGAATGAACAAAATACCCGGCGCATGAAGTTTTTTTAGATCCCATGAGATTTTATAGTTAGAAGGAATCTTAATGAAGATCTAAAGATTGTGAAAGCAATTACTCTGCTTGGCTCCACTGGTTCCATCGGCACTCAAACCCTAGATATTCTGCAGCAATACCCCGAACAATTTCGTCTTGTGGGGATTGCAGCGGGACGCAATGTTGAGTTGCTGGCTCGTCAGGTGCATCAATTTCGTCCCCAGATTGTCGCTATTCGGCAGGCGGATAAGTTACCTGTGCTGAAGGCGGCGATCGCGGATCTCGATCCCCAACCCATTTTGTTGGCTGGGGAGGAGGGAGTGGCGGAGGTCGCCCGCTATGGCGATGCTGAGGCGGTGGTGACCGGTATCGTGGGCTGCGCCGGACTGCTCCCCACCATTGCCGCCATTGAAGCGGGCAAAGATATTGCCTTGGCCAATAAAGAAACGTTGATTGCTGGGGGGCCAGTGGTTTTGCCCTTAGTGGAAAAGCATGGGGTCAAACTGCTTCCGGCCGATTCTGAGCATTCCGCCATTTTCCAGTGCTTACAGGGGGCTCCCAAGGATGGCTTACGGCGTATTCTGCTGACAGCGTCCGGCGGCGCTTTTCGGGATTGGCCGGTGGAGAAATTGGCAGAGGTAAAGGTGGCGGATGCCCTGAAGCATCCTAACTGGTCAATGGGCCGTAAAATCACTGTCGATTCCGCCACGCTCATGAACAAGGGGTTAGAGGTGATTGAAGCCCACTACTTGTTCGGCATGGATTACGACCAGATTGATATTGTCATCCACCCTCAAAGCATCATCCATTCCCTGATTGAGTTACAAGATACCTCCGTTTTAGCTCAGCTGGGCTGGCCCGATATGCGCCTGCCGTTGCTATACGCCTTATCGTGGCCTGAGCGCATCTATACGGACTGGGAGCAGTTGGATTTGGTTAAGGCGGGGAATTTAACCTTCCGGGATCCGGATCACCAAAAATATCCCTGTATGTCCATCGCCTATGCCGCAGGTCGGACTGGGGGGGCGATGACCGCCGTTCTCAACGCTGCTAATGAGCAGGTTGTTTCCCTTTTCCTGGAAGAAAAAGTCCAGTTTCTGGATATGCCTAAACTGATTGAGCAGGTGTGCGATCGCTACCGTTCCCACAACCCCGCCAATCCCACCTTGGAGGATATCTTGGCCGCCGACCAATGGGCCCGCTCTGAGGTGCTATCCCTCAGTCAGTCACTGACTGAAACGGCCTATGTTCCTCTGGCGTGACGACTCATCTAATCTTATTTGTCGTTTAATGTGTCGTTGGAGCAGTTGGCATTTCATCCCTCCATCCACACCCGTCTCTCCGGAGACCTTTCTAACGCTGATCCCTAAATTGCCCCCTATGCATGTAACCTATCCTCTGTAATCTATCGCCGCAAAGAGAGCTGTGGAAATCGCCATTCTCATCGGAGCCCTTGTTATCTCCGTCCTGGTATTTATCTGGCTAGTCAATGTGGTTAAGGCCACCCTGAAGACGGCTTTATTGGTGGCTGTTATTCTACTCGTTCTGCAACTTGCCTTCGGCATTGGCCCCACCACCTTATGGGATCAGGGTTTGCAAAAAGCATGGGAAGTGATTCAGGATTGGGGCCCGGTTCGGGTGCTGCGGGACGTTCTTAGCACCGAGTAGTTCTATGCTAATTCGCCCGCTGCCAGAGTCGAATAATTTCAGTCAACGTCTGGCGATCAGGCGGAGGCAGAATGGCAATCTGGGGTGTGATCATCGCCCCCGGAATATTCTGGCTCCAGGGGCTATTAGGCGCAGCTCGCAGATCAACGGCTGGGTTGACTGGCCGAAATCCATGCTGGACAAAGACCGACTGCTGATCCGATTTAGTCAGGAAATCGAGGAATTTTCGCGCAGCTTTGACTTCGCCTTGACTCACCTGTCGGCGAACAATTGCTGCAGTTGAAATGGTTTCGATGGTGGGGTCCAGATAATAAATCTGGTAGGGCTCCCCCCGAGTGGCGCTAGCTTGACCCCAGCGATACAGGGCGATACTTTCATACACCGTCGCCACATCTGCATCGTTAGGGCCGCGAGTAATAAACTCTTGCAGCAGAATGTCAGTAGACCTGGGCGGTTGGTACACTGACCGTTTAACCAGCCCAAATAAAGATTGAATATCGGCGCTATTGAGTCCTGCAGAGGTTAGCGACTTGGAGGCCAATTGGTCTTGGGCCCAGAGACTGAGGGTGAGTTGACCGCTGTTGGAACGGGTCGGGTCTGTCGTCACGAAATCAAAACTGCCCCAGTTGTTGGCCCCGCCAATCGCAGACCAATTGCCTACTTGCAACGCTTGCTCTAATGTGCGCCATTGAAACCGGGCATTGGGAAATAGGGCGTTCCCCCGTTCTGTCCACGCCACCGCCACCAGCATCGTTTTCGCGATCGCTTGCGGTTCTTCATAGAAAGGATCCACGTCGTTTTGGGCTTGCCAGCGATCTCGCAATTCCCCCAAGAGTTGTCCATTGGCCGGAATCAAGACCGTTGGGTCAAAGTCATTTCTATCATCCACATAATTATTGACCATATCCTGAGACCCCTGGAACTTAAGCTCCACCTGAATGTCAGGGTGATCCCGTTCAAACCGCTTCTCCAGAACCGTAAGCGGTTCCCGCAGTTCCGTCCCGCTCACCACTACAATGGTTTGCTGTAGTCCTGGAAGGGGAGTATAAGTAATTCCCAACGCAGCTACGAGGACGCCAATCGATGTCAGGGTTCGACGTTGTAGATGTTGCATTTGAGGGGTGCGCTTATTCAGCTTATTGCCCAATAAGAATTAAGCGATTGTATCTGACCGGTGTAGGGTATCAACTTAAGCCAGGGCATTCTGACGGGGCAAGAAGTCAGGAGTCAGAATCCAGTTCCGGACTGACTTCTGACTTCTGACTTCTATATTCCTTCTCTACTGGATTGTCTCGCTTTAAGTTGTTACCCGTGCTTTAAATTAAGAGAGTGTGGCTAATGCAAGGAACGGAGCCATCTCCAAGCCTGAGTTGACGAATGGAGACCCTTCCGCACCTTATTCGCCATCCTATAAATAATCATGGAAAATGCTGAAGCCATAAGAAAAATATTAAATCGAGTAAAAAAACTAAACGTGTCCATCTTGCCTGCAATATGCCAGAGCAGCAACAGTGGAAGGACGTAGGTGAGGGAGTGCAGCGTTTTCCAATGTTTACCGAGCTTTTTCTGAGACCAGTGATTTGAGGTTATTCCTAGCAGAAGAAATATTGTCAGACAAGTTACTCCAGACGTAGTATTCGAAAGCGTGTGATCCGTGAAGAGTAAAATATGCACGACATGAACACACGCGAGTAGACAGCTAAAAATCCCAATCTGCTGCCGGTAGATGGACAGGAATTTTATGGGCGTTCGCAGGGTAAGGCCGCGATTCATTCCTGGATACAGGGTCGCTGCGTACACCACTATCGCAGCTGTCGCCAGAAAGCTGGTAATCATCAACCCTCCAAGGGGTTTCAGTATGGTTATCTCCTTCCACAAAGTCGCCCATACCTAAATTGATATCACTAAATATTGAATTTAGGAGAGTTGATGCAATACATTTTTGAGGATTACGTTTTCCACAAGAAATTTGTAATCCCTAGAAAACATACTGAGGTGGCATTTGAGCAATTTCGGCTTTCCCCGCAATACAGTGTTAAGCAGCATTACAACACTAATCAATTAAACATTTGTCAAGAAATCAACAGCTCCAAATTTTCCTGAAATCCACTGAACTCTTGGCTTAACGCCTGAAGCGCCGTAGCTTCTGAAGCATTACTCAGATCAGCTTTGCGGAGTTTATTTTGGAGTTGTTGCAGAACCCCAGCGGCGTCTGAGATGAGGGTGGAGAGGCTGACGATTTGGGCTTGACGGGCGTCTTCTCCTTGTTTGGCGAGTTCGATATTGCGATTCAGACTAACGATGAGTTTGCCCCATTGTTCTTGGGCAGGGCCGGAACTTGAGGTCAGTTTGGCGTTCGCTTCAGTGAGTTGCTTTTGCAGGTCTGCCACCGAAAGGAGGGAATCGCCTCCTTTCAGGCGGCGGGCCAGATGGTCGATTTTGGCGGGCAGTTCATGGGCGCGATCGCAAGCATACTGAACCGTTCCCAACAGCTCCATTTGGTTGGCTTCGGTAAGTAGGCGAGTCGCTTCTACTTTGAGGACATCCGCCTGCCGGGTTAAAATTTGGACTTTTTGCCGGATAGATTGGACTTCCCTTTCCAAGGCGGGGTTGCCCAAATCCAGGGTTTCTGGCTCTCGAGCTTTTAGCGCCATTCCGCCGCCGGTTGCAATTACGACGGCTCCAGGGAGGGCGACCCAACTCGGTAATTTAGCAACGCGCACCCCCCCCACCAAAAAAAGACCGCCGCATAAAACAGCCAGGGGATAATGCAATGGATTTGCAAGTTTCATCTTGGCTACCACGGGAAAACTAAAACTCCAACTGTAAATCCGCCATCAATTGAGCGATAGTGCTGGGATCGCCTTTGCGATAATATCCCCCATTGAGGCTGGCGATCTGCTCCAAAGATTGGGGGTTGAACTCTCCCTCATCGCCATAGCCAACCGTAAAGAAGGCAATTCGCTGATCTGAGGAAAATCCGCTCTTTTGTAGTTCTTGGGCCAATTCTTCCAGAGTGATGTTTGATTCTGAATCTTCCCCATCCGTCAGAATCAAAACCGCATTGATCGCCTCCGGACGCAAATTCTTCAGCAGCCAATTACGGGCCGTCAGCGCAGCGTCGTACAACCGGGTGCCCCCATCCGCCTGGAGACTGCCAATAAATTGCAATCCCCGATCTCGCCCCTCAGGGGTTCCATCGGCCCGGATAGGGTCCCGAATGGCGCTGTCAAAGTCCACTAAGGCGATCTGATCTTTAGGTCCCAAACTATTCACATAGGTTTTGAGGGTGTTTTGGACTGCTGGCAGCTTATTCCCCTGCATTGAGCCTGAAGAGTCCACTACCACCACCACTAAAGAGGATTTCTTGGTCACCTCTTCCCAAGACCGAATCATGGCCGTCGCCACCTCAGGGGCGGGCGGACGATAGGAGTCATAGCTGGCTTGGGGATCGACCCCAAACTCAGGGGAGAACTTTGGCCCTAGAGTCGCTCCCGGCGCTCCTGGCCGCAACCCTAGGTCAGCGGCGATCTGTTGGGCTTCTGGCGACTGTAAGTAGATCAGTATCTGTTCGGCGGCCGACTTTTCTTGGCCGCTTACCCAAGGCGCCTGCAGCAGAATTCCCCGCATATTTGAAGTAAAGGTCGCTTTAGGATAAACCGCTTCATAACGGGTTTGTCCGGGCGGAAGATTGGTATTCGCGGCAATGACGGAAGACTCATAGACTGAGCCGATGGAAGCCCAATAGGGCCCATTTTCTAACATCGCCTTAGCCAGGGAACTGGTGGATGCGCCATAGCGGGTAATTTTGTCTTGGATCTGCTGGATCTGAGTTTGGTAGCGGGTGATATCTCCAGAAACGAGATCTTCAGGCCGCTTTCCTGCGACTGAGGCAAATTGTGCGGCTAGCGTCTGCAAGCCGGAGTTTGAGCGGCTAGGGGCGGTGTGGACGTAGTAAATTTTTTGGTTGGGACTGACTGCGTCTAAATCTTTGTGGGTTTCCGCCGTCACCAATGACTTAAACAAATCATCCACCTGGCGGAGCCCCGGAGCCAGGTCCGATGGGGTCATAAACACCATCGGACTGTTGGCTAAGAGGGGCGCATCAACAATGGAAGGAATGTAATTTTGCCCCGGAAAAAGCTGATCCATCCGATAAATCAGTTGGCTATGGTAGATTTCTCCGTCCACTGAAATCAAAGTCGGTAAGTCAGACGTATCGGCAGATAGAGAGCCTGACCGGAATTGTTGAGCCAGGGAAATAACGGTTTCAACCACATCCCCACTGCCTTGAGCTTCGCAGGAGAGGGCGATTGTTTCCCCTGTCTCTAGTTGAACGCTTTGCTGGTTAAACTGCGCCGCCGCCCGCTGACAAAACTCTCCTAAAGCGCTGCCCACCCGAAAGGTAACTTCCACTTCTGGACCTCGGCTCGGCCTGCCTATGTCGCCACAGGCCCCCAAAAGCAATGCGCCAAAAACTAGCGCGAAGCGGGCTGTCCATTTTCGAGAACCTGAAACCAGCGATATGCTAAATGGAAACTTAACCATTTTTTGCATCGGTTGGATCCTTACATTATTTACCCTGGAGTATTCACCAGGAGATTGCTTAAATCTCAATCGCGGATGCAGACTTTCTTCTGAACCGGGCCCCAAATACCTCTGACAAGGCGCTAAAATCGCTGACTGTTTTTTGTTCGAAAGGGTTGGATGTTTTTGGCGGGCGCTTCAGATTGGGACCCGTTATCCGTCAGGTTGAAACGGGTCATTGAAACTTATCCAGTAACTTATCCAACGCGCTTTGGAGATCGGGCGTTAAGCGCCGCACAATTTTCCCCTTCTTAATATCGACTGGGACAAGGGTTACCTGGCCGGTCACACACAATTCCTGGTTTTCAAGCGCTTGAATTTGATACCGCCAATTTAGCCGGACTCCCTGGCTTTTCACCAAACGGGTTTTGATACAGGCTTGCATTCCCATGCGCAGGGGGCGGTGATAGTTAAGGGAGACATCAACAACGGGTAAATCAAACCCTGCATTGACCCAATCGGCAAATTCAACGCCGAGCGATCGCAAACATTCCACCCGGGCTTCTTCCATCCAGGCGATATATGTGCCATGCCAAACGACGCCCGCATAGTCTGTGTGGTGAGGTTGTACCCGCACTGGGTAATCAAACCAGTGTTCAACAGTCATAGATTATGTAAACAAGCTAGGGATTATCCTGAGAATACTTGAAGAAGGCCCCTTCATTGGAGCCTTTATACTTTCGCCCTCTTACCCTACACCCCTCACTGGATTTTCTCTGAAAGGAGGGATGAACCCTGAGCGAAGCAACTTTAAACTTTGGAGAGATTCATAAGAAAAATAAATATATCCAATAAGAAATAAGTAGTAGTCTTGAATAAATTTGGGGCAAATTGTAAATATAGATACAGAAATTAACTAACATTGTTTACCCATTCTCCGGAATTTGGTGCTAAATATTGGTAGCAATCTGAAGCAAGGGCGGAAGTAGGGAGTTATCCCGAAGGAACGCGCCTCGATCCTAATTAACTCCTAACTGAGGTGAAAAAGATGAACGCTGCACTCTTAGATGGATTTGAAGTCATTTTGGCTGTGACGGTGATGACCGTTGTACTTTGCCCCATTCTTTGTTGGGTGCTACCCGATCGCATTCACCAATCCGAAGGCGGCGAAGCCGTAGAAGCTTAATTTAGGTAGAGCTTTCTACACGTATAGATTTACAGGTATAGTTGCGTTTTCCTAAGTCGCTTTCCTGAGCAAGGTCAGCGGCAGTTGGGTGGTTCAGGCTTTAACAGCGTGTTTCTCAAGCGAAGCATCCCTCTCAAGCTGAAACGCCTGCATTATCCTTAAAGACCTCCACAACTTTTGTTGCGGAGGTCTTGTCAATTTAGTCTTCCTGTCGGGGGTTGGTAGGGGCTTAGCATTTGGCTGTAAGTTTTCAGGCGCTTCTGTCAATTTTGCTCCAAATGCTAAGCCCCTACAGCAGTATCTCTACTCCCCAGCGTCGAGGTACTGAGCAATCGCCGCCGCCGTCAGCTCCGTCATCGGCTTGCCCTGCTTCTCCGCCGCCGCCTTCAGTCGGATATAGAGATTATCCGGCAGACTCACCCGATGGCGACGTCTACGGCCCTTAGGCGCAGCTTTAGCGGGATCATAAGTGTCAGAAAACTCTCGGATCGCTTCAAAGCCAATCCGGGCGCAGAAGTCGCCGAAGCTTTCCCCGGTTTCCCGACTCTGCTTGAAATAGGCCAAGATTGGCTCCAGGGTCGTTTCCAAATTATCAATGTGCATCCGATCCATGAAGGGCTGGGCCAGACGCGTTTGATTCGGGGATCCGCCTAACCAAAGCTGGTAGGTTTTGGCGAGGCTGCCGACAAATCCCAATTCAGCCATATAAGGACGGGCGCAGCCATTAGGGCATCCCGTCATGCGAACAACAAAATGTTCATCGGCCAGATCCAACTTAGTCATCAACGCCCTCAACCGTTCCAGAATGCTAGGAATAGCTCGCTCTGACTCGGTAATCGCCAAACCACAGGTGGGTAGAGCGGGACAAGCCATGGCGTAGCGCACCAGGGCGTCAATTTGAGTGGCGGCTTGAATGCCGCAACGATCAAGAATTCTCTGAATGTCAGACTGATGGGCGGGATCAATTTCATACAGGACAATGTTGTGGTTAGCGGTTAAGCGCATCGGTAGATGGTACGATTGCTCAATCTCCCGCAGGGCCGTTTTCAGTTGAAGTTTGCCGTTGTCATAAACCCGGCCATTCTCCACCGAAATCCCCACGAACAACTTGCCGTCGCCCTGTTCATGCCAACCCAAGAAATCCAGGTATTTCCATTCTGGTAAGGGGCGATAGGGTTGAACCGGTTTGCCGAAAAAGCCTTCAACGCTGGCTCGGAACTTCTCCACGCCCCAATCATTGATCAGATATTTCATGCGGGCGTGACGCCGGTTGACGCGATCGCCGTAGTCCCGTTGAGTCGCCACAATCGCCTTCAGCAGGTCGTAGACGTCATCCTTGTCCACATAGCCAATGGGATCCGCAAGCCGGGCGAAGGTCTGTTCTTTATTGTGGGTGCGTCCCATGCCGCCGCCCGCCAAGATGTTAAAGCCCTCCAGTTGATCCTGGTCGTCCGTTATCACCACCAGGGTGACATCTTGAGTGTAGGCGTCAATGGAGTTGTCCCCGGGAACGGTCACCGCGCACTTAAACTTACGGGGCATGTAATACGTCCCGTAAATCGGCTCTTCGCTGTCCTGGAAAACCGTCCCATTACCATTGCGCTGTCGAGCCGCCACGACTTCAGGGCTTTCTTCCGCCGTAACAAACTTTTCTCCGTCTAACCAGATGTCGTAATAAGCCGCTGTCTGGGGCGTGAGCAAGTCAGCAATATTATCGGCGTACTCGCGGGCGTAGACATATTCTGGTCGGTCTTTATAGGGGGCCGGGGGCGCCATCACGTTGCGATTGAGATCGCCGCAGGCCCCTAAGGTGGACCCCAGGTTTTGAACGATAGCGGCAATGGTCGCCTTCAGATTTTTCTTCAGAATGCCGTGGATCTGAAATCCCTGACGCGTGGTGGCCCGTAAGGTATGGTTGCCGTACTCTTCTGAAAGCTGGTCGAGAGCCAGATAGAGTTCTGGCGGGATAAATCCGCCTGGACTACGGGTCCGCAGCATGAACTGGTAGTCTTTTTCCTGCCCTTTGATGCGATTATCTCGATTGTCCTGCTGGTAGGATCCGTGAAATTTTAGGATCTGCAGGGCTTCTTCTGAGAAATGGGTCGTGTCCTCAAGGATTTCTGTGGCGACCGGTTCCCGCAGGAATTGGCTACGTTCTTTGATCCCCTCAAGTTTCGAAGGCTTTTTAGTCGGGGAAGTTTCAGTAGATGGCTTAATAGGAGTTTGAACCATGGGAAGTCCGGGGTTATGAGTCAACAGGTATACAGGGACGAAAACCTGACTTGAGGGATTTCTAACTTGTCTAACGGTATAAGGTCAGTTATAGAGTCCTCTTAAATGCTCGATTCAGCATTGTCCGGTAAGTCGGTCGGGATTAGGGTGAATCCCATCATATTAGCATCCCATTCCTGAGTTCATGTCCGGCATTCTTTTAGGAAACATTAACCTTAGAGGTTGCCCACAAACCGCCCCGGACTGAGTAGACTGACCGCATCGAATTGAGACTTCAGGCGACGCATAATCTGAGCACTATTGCCGGTGTATCCCCAGACTTCTATTGCTTGCTTTAGCGCTTTGGGGGCCTGGAGCACCGTTAGGAATCCCCCTTCAGTCTCGCAGTGCGATCGCACCTTAAGCAGCAGGTCAGCGGTGATTTCTTCCGGATTAAATCGCAAAACGCCTAGACCGCTGCTGGCGTGAATTCGAGCCAGCCAGGGAATGGCGTTGGGGCGGGTAAGTTGATCAATCGCCTGCAGGAGTCCCACCGCAGCGGTCGGCAGAACGCCCAATTTACAAATCACGTCTTCTCCAGCAGTCCCAGGCGACCAGAGCATTTGGTCCGCTTGCCGCCAATAGTCAGCCTCCGCCTCCGCCGCCAGCAGACATCCAGTGAGTCCCATCGCGGCTCCCATCGCCATCAGCCGGTTGGTCTGCTCTTCAACCCCCGCAGGAATTCCCTGAAATTGGGCCGCCAAACCGAATCCCTCCTCCTCCCCCAAAGTCGCCACCCCCAAAGTCGCCATAAGAGTCGGTGAAAAAATATCAATTGAAACTGGAGTGAGGACCGAGGCGCGTAATTTCAAGGCAACGTTGGCGATGGCCTCTGCGGTTCCAATCTGCACTACGGATTTAGACGCCTCCTGCAGCGGATAGGTGCGGAAGGTGAGCTGAGACAGAATGGCCAGGGAGCCGTACGAGCCCGTCATCAGCTTCATCAAATCATAACCAGCGACATTTTTAACCACCTGTCCGCCGGCTTTCGCCACCTGCCCATCCACCCGCACAAAGGAAACCCCAATCAGCATGTCCCGCACACCGCCATAGCGTTGGCGCAGGGAGCCTGCACTAGCAGTCGCAACGACGCCGCCGAGGGTGGCGGTTTCAGGATAAGCCGGATCGAGGGCTAAAAACTGCCGTTCTTGGGCGAGGGCGGTCTGTAAGTCGGCAAATGTCAAACCGGCCTCCGCCGTAACGGTGAGATCGCCCACCGCATGGCGTACTAAGCGATTCATCCGAACTGTACTGACCACCAGATCAATGTTGTCCGCCGATCCGCCCCAGTGAAGTTTGCCAGTGTTGCCGCAGGGCAAGACGCGCCAGCGATTTTGCCAGGCGCAGGCCATCACCGCTGCTAATTCATCCTGGGTTGCGGGATAGGCAATACAATGGGGCGCAGTTGCGGATGCGATCGCCGCCTGGATTCTCAGTTGCCTAGACTCCTCAATCTGATCCCAGGGGGTAACGTTGTCCGCCCCAATGATAGATGCTAGCGCTGTCGCGATCGCGGCCATGGCTCCCGTCCCCACTAAATTCCAACTCAACCTAAATTTAAGAAGCGAAGAATCCTACCAGAATAGAGTCATCGTGTTCTAATATGTCATGACCAACTGAGTGTAGTCCGCGATCTAACTCTCCATCGCATGAATTCCGATACGTCGTCTTCAACCGCTGTCACGCCTTTACCAGAAACCTTATCAGAGGAAACTCCGATGCAACAGTCGGCGGCGAATGCATTGACCCCTTCATCTCCAGAGGAAAGGGCGTCCCAAACCGATTCAACTAAAACGCCAGGAGGTTCAACCCAACTGGATGACGCCCCGCCTGAAAATGCGCCTGAAAATGCGCCTGAAACTTCCTCCACTCAGGGGTCTCCTCACCAGACTCCATCCCCAACAGGATCCGAAGAAACGCCTGCCCCCATCCCCGCCAATCCAAATCTGCAAATTCAGTTAAAGAGCGAAGCGGGACGGTTGTTATTGCGACTGCCGCCCAATCCAGAAAACAGTCGCAGCCTAGTTCCTTGGTCTGACTTATGGCTGCAGTTAAAGCAGCGGTTGAATGGGGGAGACCGCTTCTGGCAGCCTCAAACTGTGGTGCATTTAGTGGCGGGCGATTACTTGCTAGACGGACGCCAACTACAGACGATCGCTGAAGCTCTGGAAGAGGCGCAGCTGCAACTCAAGCGAGTTTACACCAGTCGCCGTCAAACGGCGGTCGCCGCCGCCACCTCTGGCTATTCTGTGGAGCAAGAGTCCGCCGTCACCCTTTTCAGTCAAGCTTCAACCGTCAACGGTCAGGCATTAGACGATCCCCTATACCTGCAAACCACTATTCGCTCTGGGGTGGAAATTCGCCATCCAGGAACGGTGGTCATCCTGGGAGATGTCAATCCTGGCGGGTCGGTGATCGCAGATGGAGACATCCTGATTTGGGGCCATTTACGGGGAATCGCCCATGCTGGCGCGTCAGGGCGGTCCCAATGTCGCATTATGGCGTTGCATATGCAGCCGACTCAACTGCGGATCGCTGACAAGGTCGCCCGTGCGCCTGAAACGCCTCCTGCTCGATATCAACCTGAGGTGGCCTACATCGGGTCTGATAGTATTCGTATTGCGATTGCAACCGAGTTTTCTCGCGTTAACCTGAATAGATCATTCGGCTAGATAGCGCTTAACTGTAATACTTTTGTCCCCTCGACGATATATTACAGGTGTATTACAAAAGCTGTTCCCTCATTCCTACGTTCCAATCCCTGCTTACCCATGACTCGTATTATCGTTATCACCTCCGGTAAAGGAGGGGTCGGCAAAACTACCTGCACCGCTAATCTCGGTATGGCTTTGGCGAAAAATAATCATCGAGTGGTGGTGATAGATTCCGATTTTGGCTTGCGAAATCTTGATCTGCTCCTCGGTCTAGAAAATCGGATTGTTTATACGGCGCTGGATGTGTTGGCCAAAGAGTGCCGCATGGATCAAGCCCTGGTAAAAGATAAGCGGCAACCGAATCTTTCTCTCTTACCGGCGGCCCAAAGCCGCAATAAAGAGTCGATTACGCCGGAGCAAATGAAGGAGTTGATCGGCGAACTGACGTCTAAGCACGACTTTATCTTGATCGACTGTCCGGCGGGCATTGAAATGGGGTTTAAGAACGCGATCGCAGCGGCCAAAGAAGCGATCGTGGTCACCACCCCAGAGATTTCCGCTGTCCGAGACGCCGACCGCGTGATTGGCTTGCTGGAAGCCAACGATATCAAGGCGATGCGTTTAATCATTAATCGGATTAAACCAGCCATGGTGCAGGAAGATATGATGATGTCCGTTCAGGATGTGCAGGATATCCTGGCGATTCCGCTGGTGGGGGTGGTGCCTGACGATGAACGGGTCATCGTTTCCACTAACAAAGGGGAGCCGCTGGTGCTAGAAGAAAGCCTCTCTCTGGCTGGCTTAGCCTTTGCCAACATTGGGCGGCGACTAATAGGCGAAAAGATTCCCTTTTTGGATTTAAATGCTCCCCACGACCATCTGTTTTCGCGGATTCGACGAATGTTTCGGAATTAGGCTGTTTCGACACTATTTGTATGAATGCAACTTGATTGACCCGATGAATCTCACCTTCCCTCCCCATTTAATGCCCGAACTCTCCAGAAAATCCCATGATCAGCGAATTTCTAGACCGGTTTTTTCACCGTACGCCAACTGAGAGTAGTCGTGCGGAAGTTAAGCGCCGCCTGCAATTTATCCTCGCTCACGATCGAGCCGACCTCAACCCTGAAACAGTCGAGAAAATGCGGCAGGAAATAATGGAGGTGGTCTCTCGCTATGTAGAACTTGATCCCGAGGGGTTAGAGTTTTCTCTGGAAACGGATCAACGTGTAACTGCGCTGATCGCTAATTTACCCATTCGGCGAGTAAAGGGGGAATCATAAGGGCAGAATGATAAGGGCATAGGTATTTTGGCTCTATGACGCTTGACTCCAGTAATTCCGCTTCAGATTCTCTGTCTAAGTGTGTGCAGACGCTTAAGTTGTCCGCCATCCAGCGTCATGTGTTCATCTGCGCTGATCAAACCCTGGCAAAATGTTGTGATAAAGCCTTGGGATTAGACTCCTGGAACTATCTTAAACAGCGCTTGAAAGAACTCCAGCTTGATATGCCGACGACTGATCGGCCAACCTATATTTTCCGGACTAAAGCGAATTGCCTCCGTGTTTGTCAAAAAGGGCCCATCATGGTGGTCTACCCCGATGGAGTCTGGTACCACAGCGCTACCCCCAAAGTGCTTGAGCAAATCATTCAATCCCACTTCATTAACAACCAGATTCTAGAAGAGTATGCTTTTTGGATTCATCCCTTAGCGACTCCCACTAGCTTGGAGGAGGATGTAACAAGTAAGACCTCAGTTCCATCTGGAAGCCAAGATTCAGCCCCGCCGCCTTCTCCCCCTTAGGCTGAACCACCGAGCGCCTAGTTCTAAAAACAGAGTTATCTTAGGGAATAGGGCGATGAACCTTGACGCAGTATAAGAGGATAGGTTGGAATGGAACCGAACCACTTAGAAACCCGTAAAGTTTTACTAGCAATAAGCTGTATCCTTAATGAATTTGATGGACTTTTGTAAACATCTCTTCATGGAATTTAAGGACTCATTAAGATAGCCATATAAAAATTAGGGTTTATACTCTGAGAGCACGATATGAGCTGTTAAAAATCTGGTTTATTTATTTCTCAAGGATTCACTAGACAAGGCGAGTAAGGTAGCATGAAGGATTCTAGCTTGGGAGATCAAAAGCAGCTTCTCTTAATTGATGACGACCCGAACCTCATCCTGTTGGTCAAGGATTATCTGGAATTTCGGGGATATAAAGTCACCACCGCAGGCAATGGTAGAGAGGCGCTAGAGGTTCTAGATAAGGTGACCCCAGACATGATCATCTGTGATGTGATGATGCCTGAAATGGATGGGTACGCCTTTGTGAAGCAGGTGCGTGAAAATACTAAAACCAATTGGATTCCCATCCTTTTCCTTTCTGCTAAAGGGCAAAGTCAGGACCGTGTCAAAGGCCTGAATACAGGCGCCGATGTTTACATGGTGAAACCCTTTGAGCCGGAAGAGCTGGTCGCTCAAGTCGAATCTTCACTGAAGCAAGCATCGCGATTAATTCAGCATCAGAATAAAGGGGCGAGCGCAGCGCCGACGATTCAGGTGCCCTTTGATGTTGAATTGACCCCGACTGAATTGCGGGTGGTGCAGTTTGTGGCGAGGGGAATGGCGAATCGGGAAATTGCCGATGAGTTAAAGGTCAGTCAGCGCACCATCGAAAGTCACGTCAGTAATATGCTGGGTAAGACCGGCTTGCACAATCGAACTGAACTAGCCCGCTGGGCGATTGAAAACCAAAAAGCCTAAGCTGCTTTTATCCACTTCCAGTTTCGCTCTTGATGCGGTTAGATAGGTTGCGATAGCTCCTCAGAGAGTAGCATCTTTTGGGGCGAGACTGGAAGGGAATGAGTGGCTAGCTCCTGTTAGAGAGCAACGGGTGGTGGGATAAAAGGGGGCTTAACCACAGAGTCTATTCAGATATATGTGCAGACATTTATATGGGGGGACGTCTCTCTAAAGATCTTCTGGAAAAGGATTGCTATGGAATGTCATAGCTTTTGTTATAGTAGATAAGCGAATTGCTGGTGTAGCTCAGTTGGTAGAGCAGCTGATTTGTAATCAGCCGGTCGCAAGTTCGAGTCTTGTCACCAGCTTCTAGAAAAATCGACCATCTCACTTAGTGGGCAGGACTTAAAAGACTTGTCCACTAGTAATTTTAGAGGGTGGTCAAAAAGTCGGATGGACATCTTAGGGTGACTTTGGGCGAGTTTGAAACGTGAATTGGGGTAAAGATTGGAGTAAAAAATCTATGATTAAGTAGAGCATTTGTTCCAAAGGAAGGCAATCTAACTCTATCTCTTCTTCACCCCCGACCTAAATCTCAAGACTACTTCATCATCCTTGTTCTCGATGACATCCGGATTCGTGGTACTCGCATCGGCATTGAGATCATCTTGAGATGAATACATCTAACGACCCCCGAAGAAATTACCGAGTAATTTCACACCGTCACCCTAGAGCAAGTCTACTCCGCCATCCTTTATTGCCTGCATAACCAAACTGAAGTCAGGGCCTATATCGCCGATTGGCTAGCCTTTGCGCAGCAACAAAGGCAGCAGTAACAACAATGAGCCCAATCCTGCATCGCCAAGCCTATTGCGCAATCTGAGCCTCTAGACTACAGTCAACGTGAGTAGATGGCATCTCCTGAAAGCCGAGATAGATCATGAATGCGCCGGACCTTTTGGCCAAAGTCCTCAAAGACCGATATCAGCTCCAGCGGCAGCTCAGCAAAAAGGCGGGTCGTCGCACCCTATTGGCCTTTGATCAGGAGACACAACAACCTGTCATACTCAAAGTGCTGACCTTCAGTCAAGACCTACCCTGGGAAGAAGTAAGGCTTTTTCAGCGAGAAGCTGAACTGCTGCAAACGCTATCCCACCCCTCCATTCCCCAATACATTGACGCCTTTGAATTTGAATCCGCCGCCAGCAAGGGCTACGCCCTCGTTCAAAGTTATATTGACGCCCCGTCCCTTGAAGAACACCTCAAGGCTGGACGATGTTTTACCGAAGACGACGTGCGCAGTATTTTAGAAGCCACCCTCGAAATTCTGGTCTACCTGCACAGTCGGCAGCCCCCGGTTATCCATCGCGACATTAAACCCAGCAATATCTTACTCACCGATCGTTCTGGAAACTCCCCCGGACAGGTTTATCTCGTCGATTTTGGCTCAGTCCAGACTCTGGCGAATCGAGGGGGGAAAACCATGACGGTGGTGGGCACCTATGGCTATATGCCGCCGGAACAATTTGGCGATGTTGCCTGCCCCGCTTCAGATTTATATAGTCTTGGAGCCACCGCCATTACAATTCTGACTCAGACTCACCCCGTCGATTTGCCAAAAGCGGGATTGCGAATTCAGTTTGAAGATAAGGTATCCCTGCAGCCCAATTTTCAGACCTGGTTACAGCAGATGACGGAGCCTGAGGTTGCAGATCGGCCAGACTCCGCTAGGGCGGCGTTGCGATCGCTCACTTCCCCACAATCATCTCCCCTCTCCTTGCCCAAACCCAGACCCCCTAAATTATCGCTAACGCCTAGCCAGTTGCTGGTCGACGCACTTTGGCGGAGTTTCCGCGAAGGGGTAATACTAGGGGCAATTTGTCTCAGCATTTTTCCGGGCTTATTGCATATTATTTTCTTTCCTCCTGTTATATTGTTCACGGCCTTAATTGGCGCTGTATGCGGAGCCCTATTAGGCGCGATCAACGGCGTACTTGTCGGCATTTTGACACGACTGTTCTATTTCCCCCTATCCCATCTTCAAACCCATCGCGCTTTCTGCGTAGGGGCTAGCATTGTGGTGGGTTTAGCGGCAAGTCTGTTGGGTTCGCTCCCGCTGATAAACTCCCCAAACTATGCAGGCATCCTGATACCCGCGATTGTGTTTACCGGAGCCCTAATGGGGATCCCCAGCTATAGAATTATCAGCCGATGGTATCGGCAGCCTTCAGCTACGCTATCTGATCATCAGCCTTCAGCCGCGCTATCTGATCATCCTCACTCGGTATAGCCTATGAGCGTACCCGATCTGTTTTTAGCGAACGTCCTTAAAGACCGATATCAGCTCCAGCGGCGCCTTAGCAAAAAGGCGGGTCGTCGTACTTTATTGGCCTTTGATCAGGAGACGCAACAACCCGTTATTCTAAAAGTCCTGACCTATAGTCAAGAACTGGATTGGGAAAAAATCAGGCTCTTTCAACGAGAAGCCGAACTCCTACAAACCCTGTCTCATCCTTCCATCCCCCAATACATTGACGCCTTTGAATTTGAGACCGCCGCCAGCAAAGGGTACACCCTTGTCCAAGCTTATATTGACGCTCCTTCCCTTGAGGATCATCTCAAGGCTGGACGGAATTTTACTGAAGACGATGTTCGCCATGTTTTAGAATCCGCCCTTGAAATCTTAAGCTACCTGCACACCCGTCAGCCTCCCGTCATCCACCGCGACATCAAACCCAGCAATATCTTACTCGCCGACAGCTCTGGAAACTCGCCTGGGCGGATCTATCTCGTTGATTTTGGTTCGGTTCAGACCCTGGCTAGTCGAGGGGGGAAACCCATAACTGTGGTAGGCACGTATGGCTTTATGCCGCCCGAGCAATTCGGCAATGTCGCCTGCCCTGCCTCAGATTTATATAGCCTGGGTGTCACGGCGATCGCTATTCTGACCCAGACTCACCCCGCCGATTTGCCAACAGCAGGATTGCAAATTCAATTTGAAGACAAGGTGTCCCTGCAACCGAGTTTTCAGACCTGGTTACAGCGGATGACGGCCCCTGAAATCCTTGACCGCCCAGAATCCGCCCAGGCGGCGTTGCGATTGCTCAACTCTCCCGACTTATCTCCAATATTCGCCCTCAAGCCCAGTCCCCCTAGGACTCCGATGACGATGACGCCCACCCAATTGTTGATGGACGCCGTCCGGCGAAGTATTCGCTCTGGAGCGATGTTTGGGGTAATTTGTATGAGCGCTTTCCCAGGTATTGTGATGGTTGCTCACCCCCAAATGTTAATCGTGATTGTTTCGATTGGCGCTGCATGTGGTGTCTTGTTAGGCAGCATGAATGGATTATTGGTGGGTATTTTGACAAAACTCTTTTACTTTCCCCTTAATCGCTTTCGAACTCACTGCGCGGTCTGTACAAAGACCAGCGCTGTAGTCGGTTTTATGACAGGTTTGTTAGGCTTTTCCACCAGTGTGAATAATCTATATCTGAGTAATGATTACCTGTTTACCTTTAAGGTGACGATGTTACTTCCCGCAATTTTACTCATCGGGGGGATGATGGGAATAGCCAGCCATAACGTTGTCAGTCATTGGTATCAGCGGCCTTCGGTTAGTCTTCCAGATCATCTTGGTAAGCTTTGAGTCGATTAATGAAAAAAAATCGTAAGCGCTGCAAAATTCAGCAAGAACTCTGGCTCAGACGAGATAGTCGAGAATGTTAACCATAGCCTATGAGCATGCCAGACCTATTTTTGACCAAGGTCCTCAAGGACCGATATCAGCTAAGGCGACAACTTAGCAAAAAAGCGGGTCGTCGCACCCTATTAGCCTTTGATCAGGCGACGCAACAACCCGTCATTCTGAAAGTTCTGACCTATAGTCAAGACCTAGATTGGGAAAAAATCAGGCTATTTCAACGAGAAGCTGAATTGCTGAAAACCCTGTCTCACCCCTCTATTCCCCAATACATCGACGTCTTTGAATTTGAGACCGCCGCCAGCAAAGGCTACACCCTCGTCCAAGCCTACATTGACGCCCCATCGCTAGAAGATCATCTCAAAGCCGGACGGTGTTTTACTGAAAATGATGTTCGTTGCATCTTAGAATCCACCCTTGGGATCTTAAGATACTTGCACAGCCGCCAGCCTCCCATCATTCACCGCGACATTAAACCCAGCAATATCTTACTCACCGATCGTTCTGGAAACTCCCCTGGCCAGGTCTATCTCGTTGATTTTGGCTCAGTTCAGACTCTGGCGAATCGAGGAGGGAAAACTATGACCATAGTAGGCTCCTATGGCTATATGCCGCCCGAACAATTTGGCGATGTTGCCTGCCCCGCCTCGGATTTGTATAGTTTAGGCGTCACCGCAATCGCAATTTTGACCCAGACTCACCCCGTTGATTTGCCGAAAGCGGGATTGCGAATTCAGTTTGAAGATAAGGTATCTCTGCAGCCCAGTTTTCAGAGCTGGTTACAGCAGATGACAGCGCTTGAGGTCCCAGATCGGCCAAATTCAGCCCAGGAGGCGTTGCGATCTCTCACGTTTTTTCCTTACCTAATATCACCACCCAAGTCTGCTTATCCTCAGTTATCGCTTACGCCTACCCAGTTGCTCGTCGATGCAGTTTGGCGAAGTGTCCGCGCCGGGGCAACATTAGGAGCAATTTCCACCAGCATTTTCCCAGGAGGAACATTGATTCTTATTGTACCTCTCCTTTTAGTCATAATTGGTCCACCAGACCGACTAAACTGGGTGATGCCTTTCTTTATACGGATAGTCCTGGTTGGGACTACATGCGGAGCAATATTAGGTGGGATTAATGGAGTTTTGGTCGGCATCTTAACACGCCTGTTCTATTTTCCCCTGACTCGTCTTAACTTGCACCGCTTCATCTGCGTATGCGTCAGTATGGTGGTTGGGTTAGTCGTTAGTTTGGCGTTAGCAGTCAGTCTATGGAGTTTGAGATCGCTGTTTCCTGACGATAGAATCATCTCGGCGATACCTGCAATTGTTTGTACTGGAGTGCTAATGGGGATACCAAGCTATAAAATTATTGGCCGATGGTATCAGCAGACTTCTGCAAGTCTGCTTAATCGTAAAGACGAGCTTCAGAGACTTGGATGACAGAAACTATTGGCGATCGCTACGAAATTCAAAAAGAGCTAGGCCGACAAACAGGACGCCGGACAGTGCTAGCCCTTGATAGACAGACAGATCGCCAGGTTGTGATTAAACAACTGTGGTTGGGAGAAGATTTTGATTGGAAAGATCTGAAGCTGTTTGAGCGAGAAGCTGACGTCCTCAAAGCGCTTTCCCATCCCAACATTCCTGAATATCTTGACTATCTTGAACTCACTTCTGATAACGGACCCAGTTTCGCTCTGGCGCAAAGCCATATTAACTGTCGATCCTTAGAGGCTCAACTCACGGCGGGGCGCACGTTTTCTGAAAGCGATGTGAAGGTGCTGGCCAAGTCTCTGTTGGAGATCTTGATTTATTTACACGGCCTATCGCCGCCGGTCATTCACCGGGATATTAAACCCAGCAATATTCTCTTAAGCGATCGCTCTGGCAATAGCCCAGGCGACGTGTATCTCGTGGATTTTGGCTCGGTCCAAACCTTAGCGGCCCAAGAAGGCGGCACGATTACAGTGGTCGGCACCTATGGCTATATGCCGCCGGAGCAATTTGGCGGACGGGTGGTCCCGGCGTCTGATCTGTATAGTCTGGGTGCCGCCTTGATTTTCCTGGCCACTGGCCAGCACCCCAGCGAACTCCCCCAGAAAAAGCTGCAGCTTCAGTTTCGCCAACGGGCTGGACTCAGCCCCCGCTTCGCCGACTGGCTAGAGTGGATGACAGAACCCAGTTTGAGTAAACGATTCGCCTCCGCCCAGGCCTCATTAGACGCATTGGATGACCCGCCGCGCCGTCCGGCTGAAATGGCCAAACCCGCCAATAGTCAGATACGCTTAAGCCAAACCTCAGAGTCACTCACTCTGCTTGCCAGGCGCAATGATTCCGGTTTTCTCGGCATCACCGCCCTAACCATAGTGGGCTTGATCCTTGGTTGGTTAATGCTCGGCTCCATCTGCGGATTTGGCGCAGTTTTACCCATTAACCCATTCGGCGCCGTGCTGGGCGGATTGTTATTTGCAGCGCTGGGGCTGCCGATACTGCGACAACAACGACTTGAGATCACGCCGCGTCAAATTACCTTATTTGGAATCGTCGCCGGTATCCGTTGGCGCCAGGCGCAGGCTTCCCGATCCGTCGTCGATCGCATTGTGCTCCAACGGGCTCAGCAGCGCACCATTCATGACCAGCTAATTCGCACCCCCGCCAAACTCACGATTTTGGCGGGTCGAGACGCCTTCCCCCTGGAAGAAGGCTTATTCACTCCGGATGACCTCTATTGGTTAGCGGAGGAACTGAGTCGTTGGTTAAATCTACCCCTCACGATTGAGGAAGCCCCCTAAAGATGCAATTTCCTGTCTACATTGAGCTTGGCGCCTGGAAGATTCATCCTCATTTTTTGTTTGAGTCTATCGGGTACGCTGTTGCGTTTCGCCTGTTGCTATGGAATGTTCGGTCAGATACCATTGTCCGTTCCCAAAGGAGCTTGGTGATCATCGGCGGTCTGGTCGGGGCTTTGTTGGGGGCTAAGGGACTGGTGGCGCTAGAGCATCTGGATTTGCTTTGGCAAAATAAGCATCACTGGCTGTTGCTGATTCTGCAGGGCAAAACTATTGTGGGAGCCCTGTTAGGCGGGTGGGTGGGAGTGGAGTTGACTAAAGCCCGAATCGGCGTCACCCAATCGACCGGGGACGCCTTTGTCTATCCCCTATTAGCGGGAACCGCCATCGGACGGATTGGGTGTTTCCTGACAGGGTTGAGCGATCGCACCGTCGGCGTCGCTACCCATTTGCCCTGGGGGGTTGATTTTGGCGACGGCGTTCTCCGTCACCCCGCTCAACTCTATGAAATCGGCTTTCTTGCTGTTCTAGCTTTGCTAATCTGGCGTCGACGTCAGTCCGCCTACCGATCGGGCGAACTTTTTCAGATTTACCTGGCGAGCTATCTGGGCTTCCGCTTCTTGATTGACTTTCTCAAGCCAGCGTTTCATCCTATTCCAGGACTGAGCGCCATCCAACTCGCCTGTCTGATGGGCTTACTCTGTTGTTCGCGCCAGCTATCCCGCCGATTTTTTATCCCCCGCTAGCCATGCCTACTCGTCCCCATCTGTTTTACGCCCTCACCAATAGCCTGTGTTCCCAGTGCCTAGCCAAGGTGGAGGCCAAAATCATTTTTCGGGATCAGGGGGTCTATTTGGCGAAGCATTGCCCCACCCACGGGCGAGAAGAGGTGCTAATCGCCGACGATATTGACTACTATCGGCAAACCCAAGCTTTCATTAAACCGGGGGACATGCCGCTAAGGTTTAACACTGCCATCCAGCACGGTTGCCCCTTTGATTGTGGGCTCTGTCCCGACCATGAGCAGCATAGCTGTTTGACTCTGGTGGAGTTAACCGACCGCTGCAACCTAACCTGCCCAATTTGTTACGCCGACTCGGGGGTAGATGACCTTGACAGCCAGCAGCGCCGCCGCCGCCATCGCAGTCTGGCGGTGATTGAGCGCATGTTAGACGCCATTGTCGCCAATGAGGGGGAACCGCAGGTGGTGCAACTGAGCGGGGGAGAGCCCACCCTACATCCCGATTTCTTCGCCGTGATGGATATGGCTAAGGCCAGACCCATCAAGCATTTGATGATCAACACGAACGGTTTGAAAATTGCCCAAGACCGGGACTTTTGCGATCGCCTTAGCCAGTACAAACCCGGCATTGAAGTATATTTGCAATTCGACAGCTTTGAAGCCGACAGTCTGAAAGAACTGCGAGGGGCGGATTTACGGGCTGTGCGGGAACAGGCGATCGCGCACTTAAATGAATTTAACCTCTCCACCACGTTAGTGGTCACGCTGAAAAAAGGATTGAACGACCATGAAATTGGCAAAATCATCGACTTCGCCCTGCAACAGCGGTGTGTGCGGGGGGTGACCTTCCAGCCGATTCAGGCGGCTGGAAGATTGGAGGGATTTGAGCCAAAGTGCGATCGCTACACGCTCACCGAAGTGCGCCGCGCCATTCTAGACCAAAGTCCCCACTTTCAGCCTCAAGACATTTTGCCCGTCCCCTGTCACCCCGACGCCTTGGCTATGGCCTACGCCCTCAAATTTAAGGGACAAGTCATTCCACTCACAGGCCTGTTCGACCCCCCAACCTTCGTCGACATGATGCCAAATTCGGTTTTATATGAACAGCACCCGGGGTTAAAGCAACGGCTTTATGAACTGTTTTCCGCCAGTCATTCGCCCGAGTCGGCGACCAGTACACTGCAACAACTGCTATGCTGCCTGCCTTTAATTCCAGCGCCTGCGGGATTAACCTACGAAAACATCTTTCGGATCATGATTGTCCAATTTATGGACGCCTACAATTTCGATGTGCGTTCAGTGAAACGCTCCTGCATCCATATTGTCCACCCGGATGGACGGATTATTCCTTTTGACGCCTACAACTTGTTCTATCGAGAAAACATGTCTAGTGGAAAGTCGTCCATCCTCAAGGCTTAGACAGGGTGTTCGTCATTAGGTTGCACATTAGGGCATTGGCATTTGTGTAGACGATAGGCAGGAGGCAGTAGACAGGGGAATTCCCCTGTCTACTGCCTCCTGCCTATCGTCTACCCCCTGA